>OBYM01000039.1_pt1 | contig 92450 bp, 82 predicted proteins | sample 1538191 | NCBI WGS metagenome assembly OBYM01 (sample SAMEA2580165, study PRJEB22360) | human gut metagenome | biome: human gut; feature: human-associated habitat; material: faeces | place: Denmark | collected 2008/2010 | reverse complement strand
AAATTGATAAAAAAATATAAATATTAAATGAATAACTTGTCTGTATTTTTATAAGTTGAATTAAAAAAAGAATAATTATTATAGAAAGAGTAGACTTAATTATTAAAAAAATTATGGTAATAAGAATAAAAGACAAGCCAATTTGGTTACTATTGCTTGTCTTTGTTTCTCCATGTTATAAAAACATCTTTGCCGCAATGGGCTAATTCAATATAAATAACTTTGCCTGACATATTGGCGTCATAATGATTTTTTTGAATTTGTTGAATAGCTTGATTAGAAAGCTGTTCTATTTTTTCTTTGTTTGTTGAATATTTGAATTCCAATATATAAGAAGGTGATATTGCACTTTTTGCTTTTAGAATAATATCACAACGACCTTTTCCAGCTTCTTTATTGCTGATGATTTCATAGTCATGGGATAACCATGCACACATTCCTAGAAACATTACATGATAGCTATTTTCATTTTGCAAATCATGATAAGATGGTAATGTCAATAAAATGTGAGTATAATAATTTTCAAAATCAATTTGATTACCAAACAATAATGCATCGCATAATCCGGATAGATCTGTTGAAGAAATATTGAGATAATAAGAGGTTAATTGCTGAAATTCTTTTTGCACTTCTTGATTTGGAATACGTAAAATATATCTATCAATTTGCAAAGAATTTGTTTTTTCTGTTGTTAAGTATCCTGCATTAACAAATAACCCCCATAGATTAGGAGTATTACTGACTTCAAAAAAACTTGTTTCCATTTGTACGAGTGTTTCAAGTTTTCCTGTTTCAATAAGTTTTTCATATCCTTGCTTAAAAGATGTATCACATTCTTTCATCGCATCTTTAATCATTTTATTAGAGCTTGTATTGACCCAATAAGGTCTTAATTCTTTATTGTCGATATAATTAATAATAGACCATGGATTATAAATTTCCATATTTCCAATATGATAGCCATCATACATAGCTTTGACTTTATCATCCAATGAAAGACCATAATATTCTAGCATAGCTTTTGTTTCTGTTTCTGTAAATCCGAAATATTGACTATAATGCTGATCTGTAAGAGTGCAAACAGCTGGATTATTTAAATCACTAAAAATATTTTCTTTAGCGACTCTTTGTATGCCTGTCAACATAGCATATTGCAGACTTGGAGAAGTTTTTAAGGCATTATGAAGTAATGAAGCTAAACCGCTTTTGATATCATCATAAAATTCACCGACATGTGCTTCGATAAAAGGTGTATCATATTCATCTATAAAAACCATAACTTTTTGATGGTAATATTTTTCCATCCTTTTCATTAAAAAATCTAATGATTCGCTTATCGTATTTAAGCTATTATCATGAATTAAAGCATCAACAATTCTGTTATAACGACTTTTTTCAAATTGAGACATATTAGAAAATACATGTTCATTTTTTTCATAAATATCTTGTAAAGTTGTTTTTATTGATAAAATAAATTGTTCTTTATGACCTTTAGCATTCGCAAAAGATATAAAGATGGTTGGATATTGATTTATGTATGAAGCATATTCTGTCTGCATAATCTTTGTATTTTTGAATATGTCTTTTGAATTTTTAGTTATATCAAAAAACTCAGCCATCATAGACATATTAAGAGTTTTACCAAAACGTCTTGGTCGTGTAATTAAGGTTACAGTCGTTTTTCTTTCGAGAAAATCTTTAATCATTAAACTTTTATCTACATTATAATAATTTTCAGATATAAGTTTATGATAATCCATGACACCAATGGGTAATGCTTTTTTCATTGTTACACCTTCTTTCTTGTTATAAGTATAACATAAATGCCACTTTATCAAAACAAATTCTTTTTTTAGAATGTTATGGAAGTTAATATACAAAATACTTATTGTGTTTTATTTCTTTTAATGAGAAAATATATGGTAGAAAAAGTAAATAATGAGGATATTATCATGGGTAAAATGACGACATTTGAAGACTTAGAAAAAGAAAATATGCAACTCAAAAAAAGAATAGAATATTTAGAAAAGCTTTTAGATAAACATCATATTGTTTATCATCAAATAGAAAAGGAAAATCATTTCATTAATAGTGAAGTCATTACCCCAAGACATGCGATTATATTTTATCGACTTTTTAAAGGGAGAAAAGATGTTTATAGTCAAAGACATATTAATAAAGATGGGAGAGTTGGATATTATCCTCAATGTGAAAACTTTTGGAAAAATGAAATCTGTTTGAAAAAAACAAATAAAAAAATAAAATGTAAAGATTGTCCAAATAACAAATGGAAAGTGTTAAATCAAAGAGTTGTTATGGAGCATCTTAAAGGAAATGATATCAATGGTAATGACGTCATAGGTATTTATCCTATGTTAGAAGATGAAACTACAAACTTATTGGTATTTGATTTTGATAATCACGAAGTCGGAACAGATGGTGAGAATGTTGATAATAGTTGGAAAGAAGAGGTCAATGCTTTAAGAGAAATTTGTCAATTACATCAAATTGATATTCTTGTGGAAAGATCACGATCAGGTAGAGGGGCTCATCTTTGGATTTTCTTTGATCAACCCTTACCTGCTATAACAGCAAGACGTTTTGGTAGAGCGCTATTAAATATAGGTGCTCAATCTATTAATTTAAAAACATTTCAAACATATGATCGTATGATTCCTGCACAAGATCATTTGGCGGATGATGGGTTAGGAAATTTAATTGCCTTACCATTACAGGGCCAGGCTTTGAAAAAACAAAATAGTGCTTTTGTAGATGAAAATTGGAATGTTTATCCCCATCAATGGGAATGTCTTGAAAAAGTTAAAAAACTATCATTGGAATTTGTAGAAGAGAAACTTGAATTATGGAAAGATAAAGATATATTTAGTGAGAATTATGATTATTCGATATCTCAACCATGGATTAAAGAAAATCATTTTCATAAAGATGATGTCAATCATCATGTTGACATCAAATTTGCAAATATGGTTTATATTGATACAAGAAGTTTGAAGCCAAGAATTCAAAATCAAATAAGACGTTTAGCAGCTTTTAGAAATAAAGAATTTTTTAAGAGAAGAGCAATGGGATTATCTGTTAGAGGGATGAATTCATGGATAGAATGCGCAATTGATATAGATTATTGGATTTGTTTGCCTAGGGGATGTTTATCAGTTCTTCAAAATGAATTAGAAAAAAGTCAAATTACATATCATATAGAAGATCTTAGAAATTCGCAAAAGAAAATAGATGTCAATTTTATAGGTCAATTATATGATAATCAACAAAAGGCATGTGAAACATTATTAGAAAATGATATAGGAATTTGTCATGCAACGACTGCGTTTGGCAAAACTGTTGTTGGAACAAACTTGATAGCTCAAAGAAAAGTGAATACACTCATTATCGTTCATACCAATTTGATTATGAATAACTGGGAAGATGATCTTAACCGTTTTTTAAGTGTTCATGAGAAATTACCAACATACACAACTCCATCGGGGATAAAGAAAACAAGAAAGAGTATTATTGGGAAATTATATAGTAATCATAATTCTGTAACTGGTATTATTGATATTGCTATTGTCAATTCACTCATTACAAAAGGTGAAATCAAAGATTTGGTTAGGAACTATGGAATGATTGTTGTAGATGAATGTCATCATAGTGCATCTGCTATGCTTTATGATGTACTCACTGAAGTTCGCGCTAAATATGTTTATGGATTTACTGCAACTCCAAAAAGAGAAGATGGTTTGGAACAAAAAACTTTTATGCAATTAGGACCTATTCGATATCAGTTTACGACCAAGCAAAGATTACAACTTCAAAATGTCAATCATTATATCTTCCCACGTTTTACGAGATTCATAGATTTAGAAAATACAAAAATATCAATAAATGAAATGTATCAAAAATTGATTCATGATCAAGAAAGAAATCAACAAATTCTTACAGATATAAAAGAAGCACTTCAAAATAAACGTACACCATTGATTATTACAAAATTTAAGGAACATGCTCAATATTTATATGAACAATTACAGGGACGAAGTGACCATATTTTTCTGTTGGTTGGGGGTAAAGGTCATAAAACCAACAGACAAATACGTGAAAAACTCAAAAATATTAACAAACAAGAAAGTGTTATCTTAGTAGCAACAGCACAATATGTAGGAGAGGGCTTCAACTTTCCTAGATTAGATACTTTATTTTTAACCGTTCCTGTATCTGTAGAGAGTAACATAGAACAATATTCAGGAAGATTGCATAGAGATTTTGAAGGAAAAAAAGATGTTATTATTTATGATTATATTGATTCACATATAAAAACATTGGAAAAAATGTATCATAAACGTATGAGAACGTACAAAAAGATGGGCTATGAAATATGTACAACATTACATGTCCGTGAAGATGAAATTCAAATGATATATGATAACTCTGATTATCAAAAAATATTTGATAAAGATATAGAATGTGCTAATGAAAGTATTGTGATTTCAAGTCCAGGTTTAAGTCAAAAAAGTGTTAATTATTATTTAAGATTGTTTCAATCTAAGTTAAAAGAAAATATTTCCATAACAATTCTCACTTTAGATTCTAAAAGTTATCCAAAAAATATGATTGAAAAAACGAACATATTGATTCAAAATTTAAAAGAAAATGCTATTCATGTGATTGTTACTTCATCTTTATATGAACATTACGCTATAATTGATAAAGAAATGATCTGGTATGGAAATATGAATTTACTATCAAATGTTAAAGAACAAGATTATATGATGAGAATTTCACACCAGCAATTAGTATATGAATTATTACAAGAAACACAAAAAGTGATGAAAGAAGGAAAAGAATGAAGGTTAAAGAATTAAGAGATTTATTAAAAGATAAAGACATAAAGATGATTAATGATGCTTTTGTAGAAGTTTACAAAGCTTTACCAAAATCAAAAAAAGAAGAATTAGATAGTGTTATTGAAAGTATTGTGAAAGGTGAAGGTAAGAAAAAAACAGTTAAACAAGAAGAAGTTTCATTAAATGATTTATTTGTTGAAATTCAAGATTTTTTACAGGATGCTTATCATGGCTTTTATATAGCCCCTAATCGTATTGTGCCTAAAAAAGAAAGGCCTAAATGGCGTTATAAAGTCAAAAGATATTTAAAGATTTTATTTGAGGTTTCCTCAGACCATCCTGATTTTTTACAAGTTGTTATATTGATTCGTGAAATTTATAAGGTGTTAAGTTATGGCTGTGGTGTTTATGTTTTTTCAAGTGATGATCCTTTTGCATCAGTTGGTATCGCTCAAGAAGAGTTATATGAAGAATATATAAAACGACAGATGCAATTACCAGTCATAGAAGAGACAATACGAGAGATGGTTACTGGTGCAACACATTGCTATTTGAGTCGTGAATGTTTGCATGAAATGTTATACGGCGTTTTAAACTTTCATATTCAAAAACTGGAATATCGTGATATGGTTAAAGAATATGGTCAAAAATTTATTGAGTCACAGAAAAAGTTTATTGCTTCATTAGAACGTTATGATGATAGACTTTATGAAGCAACTTCATTACTGAATGAAACGAATGATGTTGTTTTCATTTTTCACTATGGTTCCTTTGAAAAGGCTCTTCAATATTATTTTAAAAATAGCTATGAACGTAATCAGGAAGTGACTCTTTATAAAGTTTTGATGTTAACAGAGATATTCTTTTCCAAAAAAGAATGGATTGAAGCTTATGAGTATGGTTTAAAATTAAATATTGAACCTAGACAAAGCTTACAAGATAAATATAAAAAATATAAAGCATAAAAAAGGAGAACGACTATGTCAGAAAGAGAATATATAAGAAGTGCAGCAATAGATATCATAACAAATCAAGTTCAAGATCATTTAGATGAAAATACAATGAATATGTATCAAAAAATGTTAGATCAAGGAATGAGTGAAGAAAGAGCGATAGAATTACTTGCCTTTTATATGGAAATGTATATCCAGGAAAATTTTCATTTACAGGAATTTAATAGTGAAAAATGGAAGGCTTTTTTAGATAACTTGGAACCCATTTATCATGTGCCAGGTGAATATGAATTTGATGCTCAGGAAGAACGTCGTAATTTAAGACATATTCAAAGAGAATATGGAAAATTAAAATCTGATGTTGAAGAATTGGAAGATGAGCTTTTTGTGATTGAATCTCATTTATTAGTATTACATGCCCTATATAAGATTGATACATTTGAAGCGAAGAAGATTATACATATTGTCATGAATCGTTTATTAGATTTGAAGAATCATTATACAAGTGATTATACAGATTATACAACTGAAGACATTTTATCTTTAGCAGACGGATTAGAGAAAATGTGTAATCCTTATATCAATCCACAGTTATATGATTATTTATCAAAGTTTGTTGATTTAAAAGATGAATCACAGTTTGATTATATTTTTAAAAATATTTTTCTATGTTTGTCTAGAATATTAGTCAGCATGGATAGATTTGAAAAAGATCTTGGAAAAAATGGCTATTTCCGTTTTATTAGTCAATATATTGATCTTGAGGCTTGTATTGATGATGGGCCAGCATTTATCTTTAACGAAAATACATTAAAAAAGTAAGAGGTTGTTATGGAATATAAAGATTATATGAATCAGATACAACAAAGATTGAATACAATGAGTGCAGAAGAAAAGAATCAATGGATTTATCAATATGCCAGGGTTCTTGATAAAAGTCAACGTCAAAAAATGTTAAAAAGTTTAAATTTTGAACATTCTCAAATCATCAATTTTCATGAAAAAGACTTTCAACAATTTATCAAGGATGTGAGTGATGGGGAATTAACGATACCTGCAACAGAAGAGGATGATTATTATTATGGCTATGATTCAGAATATATAACGTATTATACAAAAGAATGTGATCTTTTAAATCAATTGAATGATTATATTCAAGATGCTTTTCTATATATCAATAATTGTCAATATCAGCAGGGATTCAATATTCTTCAAAAGCTGCAAGATTTAGAATATGAAACTGTATATGATTATGGGGATATATATGAATTATCTTTTGCAGAGTTATTTGAAAATAACTTGATGGATGTTAGCCTTGAACAATATTCACTTTATTATTTATATGCTGCTTTTCAGCTACATCGAAATATATCTGAAATGTATTCATATTTCAATCAGAGTAAGGTTGAATATGTTCTCAGCGATTTAATGGCTTTTGGACCAGAAGAGATAACACTGAGTGATGATGAATATGATCGATGGATATCATTTTTAGAAAATACGCCAGGAGACTATGCAGCAAAGCTTTTAAGAGATATATGCTTTCTTTATGGAGATATCAATCAATTAACAAAAATGACTTTCGAGATAGGAGCTAAACATCCATCTTTATATCTAGATGTTATTGACTATGATCTTTCTTTACATCAATTAGAACATGCTAAATCTATCGCATCACAGGCTTTCAAGCAGCTAGATGAAGGTTTAACGATACGTTCAAAGATTGCCGAAACACTGATTCCATACTGTCCAGATGATATAGAGTTGTATAAAATATCTTTCTTATCCAATCCTCAGATTAATCATTGTTTGCAATTATATACATTAGATTGTGATATCGCTTTTATAAAAACTGAATTTCAGAAGAAAAACTATGCTATTCGTTTTGAATTTGCAACCCTAGAACAAGAAAAAGCTTCTTTATCTTCTGATCAAAAAGAGATTTTTTTATTTTTCTTAGGAGACTACGAAAATATTCTTGAAAAAGCTGAAAAAGATCAAGATAATCTTGGATGGTCATCAAATTTAAAAGGAATACTTATACCATTATTACTCATGTATCTGAAACCAGAAAAGATGCATTTTGTGGCTGATGATGCAGTTATGGATGATTTAAGGCGTAGTTTAAAAGTAAGTGGAGAAGATTTCTATCAGTTATTTCATATCTGGAAAGAAAAATACATGATAACTGATGAATTCAAAAAGAAATGTATCCAATGGTTAAAAGATGAAATCGAACAAAGAACTGAGGTTATTGTAGGAGGAACTCATCGTCATAGCTATTATGAGGTTGCAAAAGAAATTGTTGTTTTATCAGAGATTTTATATCTCAATAAAAACATTACAAGCATGGAAACATTTGTGAAAGACTATATAAAAAGATATTCACGTAAACATGCTTTTAAAACTGAAATGTTAAAATATGCAAAACAAGTATAATGTCTACATTTTGTTTTATAAAACCGTTTGAAAAGAACGGTTTTTTATGTCATTATATGCTATAATATGAATAATTGAGAGAAAGGGAAGATTTATGCATAATTTATTTGATGTGATACCAAATCAATTTTTCTATATTTTTATAGGTGATAATAAGCGTATATTGTCAGATTGTGTCTATTTAGCTTATCAGTCATTTCAAAATGATCTTTCTTTTTCATGTACAAGGGAACAGCTATTAACGATATTTCAGGATTACTTTGAAACACATCTTACTACGATTGACAGTGAAGAAAGTTTGAACAATTCTAGAGATAAGGCTTTGTATGTATTAAAGCGTTTAAAGGATTGTGGATGGATTCATGAAGAGGTTGGTAAAAATTATGAAGTGTTTATCACTTTTGAAGATTATAGTATTCAGATTATGGATTGTTTGTTTCATTTAGAAGATGTAAGAGAAAGTGAAGAATATTCAGGACTTATATATAATATATATACATCATTTCAAAACTTTGATATTCATCGAGGAGATTTGATTTTTGAAACAGCTTATGAAAATACCAAAGATTTAATTCATAAATTAAAAAATTTGAATTCCAATATCAAAAAATATATTCAAAAACTATTAGATGATGGCATAAAAGATGACTTGCAGGCATTATTAAATTCTTTACTGCAGGAATATCAGACAAAAATCATTGATCGTGCCTACTACAATCTGACAACCTATGATAATCCTTCTAAATATCGTCAGAGCATTCTTTCACGTATTCAGGAAGTGATGGATAATCAGGATTATGTCAGTTTGATTATTCATAATATTATGGAAAGAAAAGGTATCGAACATGATCAAGCTTATGATTTATTGATGAATCAGAAAGAATATATCATGCAATCTTTTGAACATATTGAGGATATCATGCAGGAAATTGATAGTAAGAATAATAAATTTATTGAATCAGCAATTCATCGTATCACTTTCTTATTAAACAATCAAAATGATATTGAAGGAAAAATTAATAATATTATAAAATCTATTTCCAGTGGAAATGATGTTAATGATTTAGGTAATATCTATATCAATCAGATGATTAATCGTGATTCTTTATATGTTCCTCGTCAAATAAGTAAACCAATGAAAACACAAATCGAAGATACTGTCATTTTAGATGAAAAGGAAAAAATGGAATCTATAGAAAGAATCAAAAGATCAGAAAATTATTCTCATAAAAAAATTGAAGAAAAAGTGATGTTATTATTAAAGGATGGACCATTTAAAGGTTCACAATTACCATTAGAGACACAAAATGATTTGATTTATTTTGTCTTTATTTATCTTTATGGATTTAGCTATCAGACCAAATATCAGGTAGAACCTTTAAATGAAGAAGTGATAATCAATCATTATCGTTTTCAGGACTTTTTGGTGAAGGAGAGATGACATGAATAAATATCAGCAGGCCACAACATTTTATAATCACTATGTACGTTTAAGTGATTCAAAGAAAGAAGAGTTTTCACGTTTGTGTAATAAATTATTGAGTTATAATTATATCTGTGCCAGTCGTCCTAAAGATCAGGATGACTATTATAAAATTGTTAGTGAATTAGATTTATATGTTCAATACTTTGCCTTAATGGATTATGTTGTAGAACATCATCAAGTAGATAAAGTCATTAATTTATATAATTTACAAAATTATAATCGTTATACATTGAAGAAAAATGAATCCATTGTTTTATTGCTTTTAAGAAGATTCTATTATCAGAAGATGCAGGAAGTTTCATTAATAGATCAGATTACAATGACAATGGAAGAACTTCATGACGCTATGCTTGCCACAGGACTTTTTGAAAAACGCATCAATAAAGGTGAAATGAGAGACATATTACGTATTTTAAGACGTTATCATATTATTGACACAACAGGACAAAGCGATGATGATCAATCTATCATTATTATTTATCCAACAATACTCTATGTTTTGCCAGTTCAACAAATAGAGGATATTGATCATCGACTAGCAGAATACAGCAGACAAGGTGGTGACAAAAGTGAAGAAGCTCGTGAAGATGAAGATTATTAATTGGCATCTTTTTAGTAATGAAACAATTGAAATCAAAAATAATGTTGTTATTACAGGGGAAAATGGAACAGGTAAGTCAACATTATTGGATGCACTTCAGTATGTTTTAACTGCTGGGAAAGCCAAATTTAACAGTGCTGCCAATGATTCTGGAAAACGTAATATAGAAGGGTATATGCGTGGAAAACTGGGACGAGAAGGTAAGCCATTTTTACGTACTGGGGATGTTGTTTCTTACATTGTCTTAGAATATTTTGATGAAACATCCAAACGTTCACAACTGATAGGTGTCGTCCTTGAATTAAGTCAAGCCAATATTAAAAAGGAACTCTTCTTTCAAGTTTTAGACCAAAATATACAGGATGATTTGTTTATTCATAAACGACATATCTATAATCGTAACGAATTTAGAAAAGAATTACAAAAACGCAAGCTTAAAGCCAATTTTGCAGATAAGAAGAGTCAGGTTCCTTCACTTTTTAGACAAAGTTTAGGTGTCTCTTCAAAATATTTTGAACTGATACCTCGAGCCCTGGCATTTAAGCCCATTAATCAGGTATATAATTTTATTTATGATTGAATGAAGATCCTGTCAAAATTGATGATTTACGTAATAATATTCATGCTTATAGACATTTAAGTGATGTCTTAAAAGAACAACAAAAACGTATGGAATTATTAGAACAAATTGAAAAAACATATCAGCAATATCAAAAAACAATGAAACATTTAAAAAATTATGAATTTGTAAAAGATGTGTTTTATATAGAAAGCTTAAATTATCAAAAAGGACAATTGGTACAGGGAATTGCGAAAAACAAAAAAATGATTCAAGATATGAAACAACAGATATCTTTGATTCAAAATCAGTTGCATGGTTTACAAAAAGATGTCTTTCAATTGGAAAGTACTCTTGAATCTAATGAAAGCTATCGTTTAAAAAAAGAACTGGAAGAAAATCTTCATCAGCAACAAAGACGTTTTGAACAGATATCTCAAGATTATCAGTTCTATATATCACAATTACAGGAAGATATCACAATGTTAAAGCGTTTAAGAATGAAAGAGACTTTTGTTGAACGTATTCAAAATCAAGATTATGATAGTCAGTATTTAAGTGAACAGCTTTTTGATATCCGTAATGATTTAAATGAAAGACGAAATGTTAATATGCAAAAAATAGCTCAATATAATCATGAGTTCAAACAGCTTAGAGAAACCAGTCAGCAGTTCAATAAACAGATGGAACTGTTGAATCGTAATCGTTTTTATTATCGCAAAGAAGTCAGTGAATTAATCGAAGTTCTTTCAGTGAATCTGGAAGAATATTTTCAGCAAAAAGTTGAAGTTAAGCCTTTATGTGAATATCTGGAAGTAACAGATGAATCATGGCGTCAGGCTATTGAAGGTTATCTCAATACGCAGCGCTTTGATTTGATTATTGAACCTGTTTATTTTCAAAAAGCTATGCAAATTTATGAACAATATAAAGCAGAACATCATATTTTTGGTGTCGGTATTGTAAATGTGATTCCTTTACAGAAATATTCTCAAACAGCAGAAAATAGCTTGGCACAGTTTGTGACAAGTTATAATAGCTATGCCAAAAATTATGCCAATATGATTTTAAATAAGGTTCATTGTGTTGAACATGTTGAAGATTTGACACAATATCCAATTGCAATCACAAAGACATGCATGGTTTATCAAAATTATGCTGTGAGAGCTATCAATCCTAAAATCTATCAACAACCATATCTAGGACAGGAAGCCATGAAAATTCAAAAGCAGATCATTCATCAAAAATTAACTGATTTAAAGCAAGAGATGACACAGATAGAAAAACAAAAACAGGATGCATCAAGAATTGTCCATTGGATTGAACAGTCACATATCAGTGATCTTGTTAGAAATTTCTATATTATTGATGATTATCGTCTGCTTGAAAAACAAATTCAGGATTTAAAAACACGCTTAAGTGAGATTGAAGAAGATGATTCCATTATGACTTTGATGTTCCAGCTTGAACATCTTCAAAAAGAATTGAAAACAGTTCAAAATCAGCTGACAGAGAAACAAAATCAATATAGTTATGAAACAGTCAGCATGGAAAATAACCAGAAGTCTTTAGAATCTTTGGAACAGACTTTGTCATCTTTACCACCACTTCCTGTAACACTTGATCCAGAAGTTGAAAAAATCAAACAACGTTACCAAAAACGTTATGGCAGATATCAGTATCAGACAATCAATCATCAGCTTCAATCGCGAATCAATGAGGATAATGCACAAGTTGTCAAAGATCAAAAAGATGTGGAATATCATATGCGTACATTTAATCATGAAGCCAAAATGGGTTATGAAGAAAGTGTTGAAAACATTGATGCCTATTTAACGATGTATTATCAGTTAAGAGATATCGAAATTGTGAAGCGACAGGAAGATGTTCGTCAGGCACGCATGAAGTGTGAAATGTCTTTCCAGGAATCATTTATTTCAAGGCTTTACGAAAAGATTCAACAGGCTAAAAAAGACATTCAGGAACTGAATAAAGGATTAAAAAATAAAAACTTTAATGGAGATCACTATGAATTTGAAGTCAATCCAAGTCGTCGACCAGAATATCGACAATATTATGACATCATCAGTACAAACCAGCAATATAACAGCGACAATTTATTTGTTACGACGTTATCACAAGAAAATCGTCATGTTATGGATGAGCTGTTTAAACAAATGGCTTTATTAGATGATAATGAAAGTGGAGAAAAGTTACTCAGAAAATATACAGACTATCGTGAATATCTTGATTATGATATCAAGATAACTCATGAAAATGGTGATTTCACAAAGTTTTCTAAGGTCAATCGTGAAAAATCAGGTGGAGAGACACAGACACCATTTTATGTTGTGATTGCTTCAAGCTTTGAACAGCTTATTAAGCAACGATATCAGGAAGATTCAGGATGTGTTGTTTTATTTGATGAAGCATTTAATAATATGGATGAAACAAGAATTCAGTCTATGATGAAATTTTATAATGAACTCAATGTTCAGATTATTATTGCAGTTCCACCTGATAGGGCTAGTACAATTATGCCTTATGTTGATACCACTTTAGCGATTATCAAATCTGGAGATCATTCATTTGTAGAGGAAATTATTCATGAATAAATATGGAAAATTGGTTTTAAATCATTTATTAGATAAATATGAACGTAGTGTTTTGTCTAAACAAGGCTCAGATAAACATTTACGCATTCATATACCAGTACGTAAAATGTTTCCTAAATATGATAACAGTGATTATTATCATGAACGTTTGTTGATTGATGAAGCACTTCATGATTTAAGAGAATTACATATCGTGAGTTTATCAATGGACCTAGATGGTATTGATGATATTGAACTTTCTTTAATGAATATTGAAAAAGCCTATCAATATGCAAATCGAACTTTTTCTTTAGAAACAAGAAAGACAGTTATTCAGCTATTGGAACAGACAACATTTTCATATCAATGGCTGGAAACTTTTCGTATCGATATGTTAAAAAAGCTTTCTTTGTTTCAGTCGGTTTATCGCTATTTGAATCTTGATGATATTTTGGAAATTAAGGATATTTTTACAGTTTTGAAAGCTTTGCCTTTACAAAGTCATGAAATCTCATTAAGAAAGTTTTCTTTGGCGGTTTTAAAAGATTCTAAACGTTTAGAAGTTATCAAAACACGTTTATTACATATTTTATTTGATTACTGTCCGGAAAGTTTTGAGGATGAAGATGATGCTTTTGCATATTTCAATATTATGAAAAATCCTGGTTTTCTCTATTTAAGGGGACGCATGGTCATTGAACTCAATGGTCAAGTCATTGATTTAGGGCGTTTAAAAAGTCCCTTTTCTTTGATGAGTGAAAATATAGAACAATTACATATCTTAGATATCCAAGATCAGAATGTTTTGACCATTGAAAATCTGACTTCATTTTATGATACTGTTTTAGATAATACACTTGTGATTTACTTAGGTGGTTATCATAATGCTTTAAGACGTTCGTTGCTGACAAAAATATATGCGCTTTATCCCCATCTAAAGTTTTATCATTTTGGTGATATTGATGCAGGAGGCTTTTATATCTATTATCATTTAAAAGAAAAAACACAGATTCCTTTTGAGATGCTTGGCATGGATATTCCCACATTACAGCACTATCAGGCTTATTGTAAATCCTTAACGCAAAATGATAGACGCCGATTAGAGAAACTGCAGGAAAAACATCATTTAGAAGTTATCAGTTATATGCTAACGCACAATTGTAAGCTGGAACAGGAAATTGTGAATCTGTAATCAAAACATTTTCAAAGAGTCATGATATGGCTCTTTTTATTATGATAAAATATGATATAATGTGCACATATAAGGAGAATTCATCTATGAAAACTGATTTTAATTTATTAACTTTATTTTCTAATCCAAATAATATATCTATTGCTAAAAGTTATGATCGTTATGACAATGTTTTAAGCATTGATCTTGAACAAGTGGAAAATGGATATCATGTTGATGCTGTCGTGAGAGTTAGAAGTGAAGAGTTTCAATGTTCTTTTTCCTTTGATGAGGAGTATAGTTTAACGGATTACAATTGTGAATGTATCTGGTGCCGTGATGGGAGCCCATGTGCTCATATTGGTGCAGTTTTATTGAAGTTAAATCAACTGGAGATTCCATCTTTTCCATACCACTATACCAATTCTCAAATTGAAGAAGAAAAAAAGCGACAAGAAGAACATCGCCAACAACAACTTCAGCGTGCTTATGCTTTAAGAGCTTTAGAAACAAATAATTTAATTCAACAAAATAAAGAATATTATCATAATCAGGTAAGCTCATCAATTTCTCATGAAAAATATCAATTAACACCTTCTTTTTATAATGACGATGATGATTTATATTTAGAATATAAGATTGGTAATACGAAAAAATACATTATTAAGAATATTGATGAATTCTTGGAACATATAGAGAATGAGGAGCAGGTCAAATATGGCAAATTTCTACAATTTGTTCATACACGTGAATCTTTTACAGATGAAGCATTAAAACAGATTGATTTTCTTAAAAATGCTAAAAATACAATGAATGAGATTTATCGCGATAACTACTTTTTTGATTTTCGAAGAGATTTCAATATAGGAAGATATTTATATATTCATACAGAATTTATTGATGAATTTTATGATGTCTATAAAGAATTAGATTTAAATCATTGCCATTTTGAAAATATTGATTATGCTATCAAAGTGCAATTAATCAAAGACAATCATTACTATATACTTCGTGTCACAGATGAAAATGTCTTTTATCATGGTAATCATTATATTTATTTTATTTCAAAATCTGATTCACAGACAAATATTCAACGTCTTCAGATAAATTTAAATGATAAATCTTTTGATGCTTTACTTCATTTACTTAAAGAACCTATCTTTATTAAAGAAGAAGATTTTGATGACTTTTATAAATATGTATGGACACCTATGCAAAATTCTTTTGATTTAGAATGTGATTTTGAACTTATCCAGTCATCTTATACTTTCATTAAAATATATGGTGATATGAATGAAAATGAACAAATTTATTTTAAGATTTATTATGAAGATGAAAATCAGAATCATATTCATGCATTTCAAAACGACACAATTACAACAATTGATCAGGATATTGTTGAAGCATATTTACGTCAACAATGTCATCAAATTGATGAAAAAAATGGTTGTGTCTATTTTGATAGTTATGATGAAAAAACATATGAATTTATGCATGATGGGATTGAGTTTCTCCAACAATATAGTGAAATATATATTTCCGAAGCATTAAAGAAGATGGGAAGACCAGTTCATTATCAGATTCAGGTAGGTGTTAAAGTTGACCATGATCTTTTATCTTTAAATATGGAAAGTGCTCAAATTCCTCCAATGGAAATTGCTGAGGTTTTGTCAAAATATCGACAAAAAAAGAAATTTCATCGTTTAAAAAACGGAGAACTATTATATCTTGAATCACCTGATTTGGAAGAACTATCAAATTTTATGGATGAATATCATATCAATGCAAATGATATTCAAAATGGAAGTCTGACTTTAAATAAAAATCGTGTATTTGCATTGGATAATAATGCAACAGAATTACAACATATACAAATTGAACGAGATGAATCCTTTCAAAAACTTATTCAACAATTCCATCAGCATACACAACATCTTTATCCTTTAACACCATACTACAATCAACTATTGAGAGATTATCAAAAAGAAGGCTATCAATGGTTACGAACACTTTACGAATTGGGATTTAATGGGATATTGGCTGATGATATGGGGCTAGGTAAAACGTTACAGGTGATTGCTTTATTGGATCAGTTACAAACAGATAAACCAAGCTTAGTTGTGTGTCCTTCTTCGTTAATTTATAACTGGGAAGATGAAGTTCATAAGTTTTCTCAAACTTTACCAGTGACATGCATTGTATCGGATGCGAATACAAGAAAAACGATGATACATGCGATTTGTGGTAAACATCTTTATGTCACTTCTTATGATTATATACGTCGTGATATAGAGTTATATGATGCTATTGAGTTTGAATACGTGATTCTTGATGAGTCGCAATATATCAAAAACCAGAAAACAAAGAATGCAACATCTGTTAAACAACTCCATGCTCTGCATAAATTAGCACTGTCAGGAACACCTATAGAAAATTCACTAGCTGAATTATGGTCAGTCTTTGATTTTTTAATGCCACAGTATTTATATAATTACCATTATTTTCAAAAGAAATTTGAAACAGATATTGTCAAAAATCAAGATCAAAAGAAAATTCAACAACTTCAAAAAATGGTTTCACCATTTATTTTAAGAAGAAACAAAAAAGATGTCTTATTAGAATTGCCTGATAAGATAGAAAAAACACAATTGATTCCTTTTACACAACAGGAAAGTGAATTGTATTTTGCCAATCTTGCTCAAATTAATACTCAGCTTCAAGAAATATTTCAAATGGAAAAAGTTGATAAGATTGTGATTTTATCAATGTTGACAAAACTGAGACAAATCTGCTGTGAACCAAGAATGATATATGATAATATTTATCAAAGTTCATCTAAGATGAAAGCTTGTATGGATTTGATTTGTAATTATAAAGCCAACCATCAACAAGTCTTATTATTTTCATCTTTTACAAAAGTCTTCGATTTGATGGAAGAAGAACTAAAATTAAATGGTATTCGTTATTTTATCTTAACTGGTGGAACTTCTAAGGAAACAAGACGAGAACTTGTACAGCGTTTTCAAGAGGGTGAGGCTGATGTCTTTTTGATTTCTTTAAAAGCAGGAGGAACAGGACTTAATCTAACAAAGGCACAGGCTGTTATCCACTATGATCCATGGTGGAACATTTCTGCACAAAATCAGGCAACGGATAGAGCTTATCGCATTGGACAACATCATAATGTTATGGTTCATCAATTGATTATGAAAGAGAGTATTGAAGAAAAAATTCAAATCTTACAGGCTAAGAAGAAAGAATTAGCAGACATGTTTGTAGAAAACAGTGAGGGAAATATTTCTTCATTATCAACAGAAGATTTGAAAGCGTTGTTTGCTATGTAGGGGGAAGACTATGAGATATTATATTAAAGAATATTTAAATCAAAAATATGAAATAGCAGCTATGGATGGTTATGATGCCTATGTCAGCATTTACAATCATGAAGATATTCATTTGACTTCTCAACAAAAAGAAACTGTATCCTGCTTGGCTGTTGATAACCAGTATTATTATGGTATTGGTCAAGAAGAATGTCACGACTATTGTCAAATAGCTCAATATTTAGATATGGATCCATTACGATTTTTACAATTTTATCCATCATCACGTGATTATGGAAATTATAAAAACTTTTCTCAATTTCAAGACATTCATCATTGCATGAATTTTAAAAAGATCATAGAAGATGAAATCAAAGAACTTGTTTTAAAAGAACAATTACATCCAGATTCATTATTGTATACTCTATTAAAAGCAAAAGGCTATGTTTATCAATCATCTGATGAAAATATACCTTATGAATTGCTTCATACACCTATTGAAGAACTCGGATTAAGTGTCCGTAGTTACAATTGCCTCAAAAGAGCAAATATTCATACTTTACGTGATTTAAGACAAGTCATGAAAAATGATGAACTTTATAAAATAAGAAATATGGCTCATAAGCTTGTTAAAGAAATTATTGATGCATATTGTCAGTTTCTGAATCAGAATTTTTCTTATCATTTAGAGTTGCATTTCATGCAAAAAAAGAGTCCTATCACATTTGTCTATGATAAGCAAGGTTTTGCATTAAAAAGTATTGTATCTAGCATTTTTCAAGACTTTTTCTTGGCTGATCACAAAAGTTTGTTAAAACATCATGATGCAATTTTTACCCCCAAAATAACAAATGTTCTTTTATGGATGGGTTACAGCAATATTGATGATGTTGAGCCTCACTTACCAAAGCTCGATGATTATTTTTATAAACTTTCTTTTACATCAAAGCCAGATGCTCTACAAAAAAGGTATAATGACTATCTTCATGCTCATATCACATATCATGAAATTCCTTATTCCATTTATCAAAAGCTTATCAATCAGGAGGCTTCACAAAAAGATATACAAAATGCCTTGCAAAAATATAATGCCTATGTTGAAAGTGTTGTTGAACAAATTAATAATAAAATATATTATGTCGAAAACGATCAGACAAGAGAATTTTATCATGATGATGAAAACGATACTGTTGATATATATGATATGGGTATTTATGAATGTATTCAATATGATGATTTGAAAAAGATTATGGATTCATTAGAAGATATCTGTGTTATCAAAGAGGTCATGAAAAAAATAAGATTATCACATTCTTATTATATTATTAAGGATCTCAATGAATATAAAGCACAGGTAGACATGATTATCAAAAATCATTCTCAATTAGAAGCCAAAGAACTTATAGAACAACTATTAGATAATCCGTTTTTATTAAAACATCAATACGAAGAACTTGTTCAATATATTCGTCTCAAATATAATAGCTAAATATTTCTATGAAAAAGGAGTTGCTCTGATGAGTCAACTCCTGAATTTTTTGTATTAAATAATCGCAAGTAAGACAAAGTTTAAGATAAATAATAATGCAACACCAGCAATAATAGGGTGAATGTCTTTGGCTTGTTTCTTAAAGATTTTAATTAAACAATAGAAAATAAAGGCACTGGCAATACCGTAAGAAATACTATAACAAAGAGCCATAAAGATACCTGCAAAGAAAGCTGGAATCGCATCTTCTAAATTTGACCAGTCAATTTCAGCAAATGATGAAACCATCATACATCCAACAATAATTAATGCTGGTGCTGTTGCAGCTGAAGGAATGGCACTGACAAAAGTTGCTAAAAAGGCACTTAAAGCAAAGCAGATGGCTGTGACAACAGATGTTAACCCTGTACGACCCCCAGCCCCAATACCAGCAGCACTTTCTACATAAGTTGTTGTATTTGAAGTTCCAAAAATAGCTCCAATAGATGTTGCAGTTGCATCCGCAAACAATGCTTTATCCATTTTAGAACTGAATCCACTACTTGTTTCTAATGCTTTTTCATCTTCTTCAGAGAAAATACCACTACGTCTACCAGTTCCAATAAATGTACCAATTGTATCAAAAGTGTCTGACATACTAAATGCAAAAATAGTAATTAAAACTAAAGGTAAACGAGACAGATCACTAAATAATGAAGGTAAACCTTCAGATGTAAAAATAACACCAAATGTTGAAGGTAAAGCACTTAATGCTTCACTAAAGCTAACAGTATCTGTTGTGGTTGTCACACCAAAAGGAATACCTAAGATAGTTGTGACAATAATCGCAATTAAAATGCCACCTTTCACATTTTTTAATGTTAAAATAGCTGCTAAAACCAATCCAATTAAGAAAATCCATAAAACAGGTTGATTTAATGTAGCAATGGCAGGAACACCGCTATCAAATGTAATAAAACCAACATTTAAGAAACCTAAATAAGCAATAAAGACACCAATTCCACCACCAATAGCATTTTGTAAAGATTGTGGAATAGCCTTAATAATGATTTTTCTGATCTTTGTAACAGTAATGAAAATATTAATCAAACCACAAATAAAAACCATTGATAAGGCTTGTTGCCATGTGAATTGTAATTGAAAACATACTGTATAAACGAAAAATGCATTCAATCCCATTCCAGGTGCTTGAGCATAAGGAACATTTGCTACAAGTCCCATAATTAAAGTTCCAACCACTGCAGAAATAATTGTAGCTAAGAAGACAGCTCCCCATTCCATTCCAGCTTGTGATAATGTATTTGGATTGACTGCAATAATATAAGCCATCGCAAAGAATGTTGTAATTCCAGCCATCACTTCTGTTGAAACAGTCGTTCCATTTTCTTTCAATTTAAATAATTTTTCCATTTTTTCTCCCTTCTCCTGATTTTAATCAAGAATGTCTAAACTTTATCATATTTCAAATTAATTTTCAAATACATCCATCAAATGACTTTATTCATATCATTATTTATCAATGCTTCATAGAAAATATTATTAAGAAATATGATTTTCTTGTATAATAAATTTGAAATCAAAATTCAATTTAAACGATATCATCAATAAATTCTGTTATGTTGAAAAAGATGTAGCAAGATATCGCTATATTTATGAACAGCATTTCAAAAAGAAAGTCAGGAGGGTTTAAGTAAATATGAAATTGACACCTATAAGTCGTTACATGGCATTACTGTTACGTCATCATCCTGAACAGGCAGGGATAACCTTAGATGAACATGGCTGGGCACATGTAGATGAATTAATCAAAGGTATTCAAAAAAGATATCCACAATTTCAACGAGAGATATTAGAAGAGATTGTTCGCACTGATTCAAAACAAAGATATGCTTTTAATGAAGATCATACTTTGATTCGCGCTAATCAGGGTCATTCTATACCTGTTGATATTGAATTCAAACATGCAGTGCCACCTGATATTTTATATCATGGAACAGCTAAAAAGTATGTATCTTCTATTCAACAGCAAGGTTTGATTTCTAAATCGCGACTTTATGTTCATTTATCGACTGATGTTGAAACAGCTATAAAAGTAGGAAAAAGACATGGAGAACCTGTTATCTATCAAATTGATGCGAAACAAATGTATCAGGATGGCATTATTTTTTATCTTTCAGCTAATTATATCTGGCTCGTGAAAAAGGTTCCGCTTCAATATATGAAGCGACTGGATATAGAAAATATAAATCAGACATGAAATGTTTGAGTGTTATGTTCAAAAGGATTACAATAAAGATATAGATAATAATAAAGGAGACATGAATTTATGGGAAAATTAGATGGAAAAGTTGCAATCATTACAGGAGCGGCTGTTGGATTGGGTGAAGGTATTGCAGAAGCCTATGTGAAATATGGAGCTAAAATCTGTATGATTGATTTATCGAAAGATGTTGAACAGACAGCTCAAAAGCTACGTGATCAATATCATGGTGATATCATCACTTATGTGGGTAATGTTGCTGATAAAAATCAAATGAAAGAAGCAGTTCAAAAGACAGTGGATACATTTGGAGAAGTGAATATTGCCTGCTGTAATGCTGGAGTTTGTCGCTTAGCACCATTTGAACAAATGAGTGATGAAATGAGAGATTTTCATATTGATGTCAATATCAAAGGTGTATGGAATACTTGTCAGGCAGTCATTCCTTATATGTTAAAACAAGGGAAAGGAAGTATTGTGATTGCTTCTTCCGTGACTGGAGATATTGTGGCTGATGCAGGAGAAGCAGCTTATGCCATGACAAAAGCAGCTCTGGTTGGTTTAACAAAATGTCTAGCTGTTGAATATGCCAGCCGTCATATTCGTGTGAACTGTTCACAACTTGGTTATGCCAGAACACCAATGGTTGAAAAGATGGCAGTAGAATCAAATCCAGATGATCCAGAAAGTGCAATTGCTGATATTGCCAAAGGCGTTCCAATGGGAAGACTTGCCAAACCAATAGAAGTTGGAGAATTATTTGCGTTTTTAGGTAGTGATGAGTCAAGTTATATCACTGGTTCACAGTTTGTTATTGATGGTGGAAGTACATTGCCTGAAACGATGAGTATGGGAACAAATGAATAAACGTATAGAGGGAACATGTCCATTCCCTCTTTTTTCATGATCATGAAAGTAGTAGAATATTAAAAAATATGTTAAAATACGCCATATAATCACAAGTCTATATGATGTTATAGACAAGTTATTCAACTTATCAATGTTTAAGTATGATTATAATTCAATAGATTCATGAAAAGTGGTATTATGATTTTTGATGGAGATATTCATTAAACTGATTAAATACAGATAGAATCAATGATTAATGAGCTTCTTTTTATGACACTCATTTGAACATGTTTATAAAAGATAATTCCATAAATGAAGGGAGATGGTGATATGACAAAGGTAGATTTAATTACTGGTTTTTTAGGTTCAGGAAAGACTACATTTATTAAACATTATGCCAGTTATCTGGTGAAGCAGGGATATAAAGTGGGTATCATTGAAAATGACTTTGGCGCTGTCAATGTGGATATGATGCTTTTACAGGAATCATTAGGTACACAATGTGATTTAGAAATGATTGCGGGTGGTTGTGATCGCCAAACGCATCAAAGACGTTTCAAGACCAAACTCATTTCAATGGGCATGTTAAAATATGATTATCTTTTGGTTGAACCATCTGGTATATATGATGTTGATGAATTCTTTGATGTCTTACATGAAGAGCCATTAGAAAACTGGTATGAAATAGGAAATGTTTTTGCTGTTGTCAATGCTCAAATTGAACAGCATTTATCAAAGACTTCACGTTTTTTATTAGCTTCTCAAGTTGCTCATGCAGGATGTATTTTATTGAGTCATTATCAGGAAGCCAGTTTGGAAGAAGTGAAGCAGACAATTCATTTCATTCAACAATCTCTTTATGATGTACAATGTCAAAGAGTGCTTCAAGAAACGGATTTTGATACACATTGGATGCAATGGACGGACGAAGATTTCCAAAGTTTTATGAATAAAAGTTATGTGTTGAGTGATTATATGAAACATGAGATTGATTATCAAAAAGCATATACATCATTATATTTTATGAATAATCGTTTGAATCAGACAGAATTCAAGAAAGCTATTGATTCTATTTTTCATGATTTGTCATGTGGACATGTTTTTCGTATCAAAGGATTCATATCTGAAAATCAACAATGGATGGAATTGAATGCCACTCAAGATCATATCTCTTTACAACCTATATCTGATGGACAGGATATTGTGATTGTCATTGGAGAAGATTTGAATCAGGAACATATTGAAACTTATTTAAAGCCATAAAAAAACATCGTTACGACGATGTTTTTTTTCGTATAGAAACTTCTCCAGAACAAAGCTGACTGATGCCTTTTTCAGTTTGAATCTTTAATGATGCATCATCATGAATATCTAAAACATAAGCTGTATAGGTCTGATTATTTTCATAGACGGTAATATTTTGATGTAAAATATAAGAATGCTGACGATAAAAATCAAGAAATGAAGATGTCTGTAAGTTTTGATAATCTTGATAGAAAATATGAAAAAAATCTATAATGAGCTGTTCACGAGAAACTTTTGTTGTACAAAAGTCTTCAATACAGCCTGCAATATTTTGTAGTTCATCAGGCATTGTATAAGAATGAACATTGATACCAATACCGACAATCATATTTTCAATACGAGCTGTATTCATTTCAAGACTCGCTTCACATAAAATTCCTGCAACCTTTAAATCCTGAATCATAATATCATTAACCCATTTGATTTGAGGATAAACAGGATAATTTTTTTCAATCGTTTTGACTAGCGATACAGCTAGGCATGCAGTGATTTTTAAAGAATCATAAATGGTTAGATCTGGTTTTAAGACAAAAGATAAATAAATCCCTTTTTGTTGAGGGGAATGAAAGCTTTTTCCATTTCTTCCTTTTCCTTTTGTCTGTGATTGGGCAATGACAATATCTCCCTGTTGATGAGGTGATCTTTTTAAATAATCATTGGTTGAATCAATATCATCAAAATACTCAATGTTCTTAAAAAAATCAGGAAGCCGTGCTTTGATATGATCAATCAAGATCACATCATTATCGTCAGTTAAACAATATCCTTTTTTTGTCGATGATAAAATATGATATCCTTTCTCTTTTAATTTTTTTATACATGTTGATATTGTCATACGTGACACATTTAAACTTTCACAAATATCTTGTCCAGAAATATATTCATTTTGGTGTTGTTTTAATATTTTTAAGATTTCTTTTTCCATGCATTTATTATAGCTTATGTTTATAGGAAAGATAAAGGGATATTATATACTTTTTCACTCAAAAAGTATAAAATAAAGATAGGAGGTGTGAATATGCCAACAGTAGAAGATGTATTAGATGATTTGACTTTACAGGCCAGTGAAATTGTATCTAGAGAAGATGATAGTCAAATTGTCATAGATTTATATAATGTGATTTCTCAAAAGTGTGAAAACGGGGATTTATTAAATGAATTGAATGGAATCGAAAGAGTTTTCTATCTCTGTCAGACTTTTGTTTTGATGATGGGTAGTGGTGGTATAGAAACCTATTACAAAGAGTCATCAGGAAATTATGCTAATGAAACAGTGGAAGCATTACTAGAAATGAATGCTAAACGTACTGCTTTGATTTTGGATAGAGGCAATGGTATTTTTCATGAAGGGATTGTCCCAGAAAATCAGCAATTAAGAATAGAAGAATTGAAAAACTTGGATTATAGTGAAATTTCATGGTTGTTTGATTTATTGGATCAGGAGTTTTTGCAGTTAAAAGAAGATTTAGAAATGTTAAGTCTGAATTATGTTTTGAATCATAAAGAAGCTTTTATGTAAGAAAAGAGATTGTGTTTTCTAAAAGATATGATTATAATGAAAATGAGGTGAATAAGGAATGGATTATTTTGATAAAATAAAAGAGAGATTATCATCTAAATTAAAAGGTCAGGAATTAACAAAAGAATCTTCTTTTAAAGATTTAGGTATTGATTCATTGGATTTGGTTGATTTAGTCTTTGAATTAGAAGAAGAAATTGGTGTTGAGTTTCAAGATGATGAATTGTTGAAAATTACAACAGTACAAGATTTATTAGATTTAATTGATACAAAGAAATAGGGGAAACTCTATTTCTTTTTTGTGAGGAGGAAAGTTATGATTTATCAGGTTGATCATCAAAAAGAAATTGTTAATATTCATGATATTCAAGAGGAACATCGTTATATTGCGATGATGGATTTAGAAGAACTCAAGTCCTGTTATCAGGAGTTTGGCATTGATGAAGCTGCTATTCAACGTTTAGAAGATCCTTCATTATTTCATCAAAATATGATTATTCCAGCATATCATTATTATTTTGGTTTGGTTCATTTGATTAATGCAAGAGATATTTTTGTAAAGAAAGATTCATTAGCATTATTTATCTTTAAAAATTTATTTTTGGTTGTTGTGATTGATGATGAAGATCATCACATCAATCAGGTTTTTCAATCATCCAGTGATTATGTGTTACAAAAAGAAGCTTCTATTACAAGACTTGTTTATTATTTTTTAAGTGATCTTCTCGTTGCTGATTATCAGTATCTTGAAGAACTTCAAAATGAAATTGAGGAACTGGAAACACAAGAAGAAGATTCCATGCATTTTACAAATCAGTTAAGACAGTTAAATAAAGAATTGCTGTTATTACAAAATTATTATGAAAACTTCATGACGATAGGTGAAGATTTAGAAATGAATCATCATCATATTTTTGAAGATGATGATTCAAGATATTTTGAAATCTTTACACGTCGTATTGAGCGTTTATCAAAAAATGTAGAAATGTTAAGAGAAATCTTGAATCAGGCTCATAGTGCTCATCAGTCTAGAGAAGACTATAAACTGAATAAAACAATGCAATTTTTTACTGTTGTCACAACGATCTTTATGCCATTGACTTTAATTGCAGGATGGTATGGAATGAATTTTGAAAATATGCCTGAATTAAAAAGTATATATGGTTATCCAGCTGTGATTGTATTAAGCTGTATTGTTGTGATTGGATTGATTGTTTTATTTAAGAAAAAGAAATTTTTATAACATGTCTAAAAAAACTTGATAAAAGATTTGTAAAGCTTCTTTTAAATCATGACTATCAATTCTTGCCAGACTTAAACGAATCGAAGGATGAAAATGGGAAGGATCATAACAACATCTTTCATTGCGGGCAATTTTGATATGTTTTTGTTGGAGTCTGGTTTGGAATAAATCAAGATTGATATCAACAAGGCATTGAATGGTTAAATAGTAACCAGAATAGCTGGAAATCACTTGAATCAGTTGTGAATCCCAGTTTTGAGTGACTTTTTTGATAATCTGATAATCTTTTTTTAAATGATTTTGTAGCTGCTGAGTTTGTTTTTTATAAAGTGAGCTTTTAATGTAGGATTCTAAAGTGGCTTGAGAAATTAATGATGGTAATTGATAAGAATAATAGTAGGACTGATGACTCAATTTTTCAAATGTGTTTTTAAAGTCTTTATGAATAATCGCAGCACCAATACGTAAATAAGGAATTGTTTTTGAAAAGCTTGTTAGATAAATACAGTTTTGTCCTTCCATATAATAATAGAGTGGTAAATAATGTGATGTTGATGAACAATGCCCAAAGTAATCATCTTCAATAATATAGACGTTATACTTTAAAGCCAGTTGCGCAATTTTTTGACGCATAGAGGTAGAATAAGTTGTTCCTAAAGGATTATGATTACGTGGAATAGTATAAAAGAATTTAATGTCATAATGTTGAAAGAGATATTGTAATTGAGTTAAATCAATACCATTTTCATCACGGGTAATTGTCAAAACAGGCAATGATTGAGATTTTAAAAATTGAACATAATAACTATATGTTGGCTCTTCAATCAGAATATATGTATGCTGATTAGGAAAATCAATAGCCGATAAAAAAGATAACATTTGTGTGACACCTTGAATCAGATAGATAGAACTTTCTTGAGTATAAATGCCCATGTCAAAAAAGAAGTCGGCTAAAGTCTGGCGTAAAGATTGAACGCCTTGTAAAGACAGGTTCAATGAAGATTCTCTATATTCTTCAATAGCTAAAGATAAGCAATGTTTGGCATCTTCTAAAGATGTTGCTTTGATTGCAGGATTCCCTGTTTCTAGTGAAAATTCTTTTGTATTGGATATTGGTAAGATAGGGGAACCAAGTACATAATAGCCACTTTGTGCTTTGGCATAAATCAAATGTTGATGAATCAATAATTGATAAGCTTTGATCACTGTTTCCTTACTACATCCTTGTTTTTTAGCCATAGTTCCAATCGAAGGCAGACGTTCTCCCTGTTTATAAACCTGTTGCATGATATCTTGTTCTAATGATTGAGCTAAACGTTCATATTTGGTCATATTGATCAACTCCTTAAAGATAGTATATCACATTCTAAACTATACCGGTATAGTTAACAATTCATTGCATTGCTTTTTTAAATAATTATTTTATAATGAAATCATCAAGAAGAAAGAGGTGCTCAAAATGAATAAAGATGGTGTTAAAATTGTAACAATTGGTGGAGGAAGCAGTTATACTCCAGAATTAGTAGAAGGATTTATTAAAAGATATGATCATTTACCAGTTAGAGAATTATGGTTAGTAGATATTGAAGCAGGACGTGAAAAATTAGAAACAGTAGGCGCGTTGGCAAAGCGTATGGTTAAAAAAGCAGGCTTACCAATGAAAGTCATTTTAAGTTATGATCGTCGTGAAGCTTTGAAAGATGCAGACTTTGTCACAACACAAATGCGTATTGGACGTTTACCAGCGCGTGTATTAGATGAAAGAATTCCATTAAGCCATGGTTTAATTGGACAAGAAACAAATGGAGCTGGAGGAATGTTCAAAGCTTTCCGTACAATTCCTGTGATTTTAGATATTGTTAAAGATATTGAAGAGTTATGTCCAAATGCATGGTTAATCAACTTTACAAATCCAGCTGGAATGGTGACTGAAGCTATTTTACGCTATACAAACTTTAAAAAAGCCATTGGACTTTGTAATGTTCCAGTGAATATGGTTGCTGGTTTTGCAAAAATGTTAAATGTTGATGAAAGTCAAGTGACAATGGAAGTTCAAGGGGTTAACCACTTTATTTTTGCAACTGATGTTTTTGTTGATGGGGTTTCACGTTTTGATGAATTATTGCATAAATATGCATATTTGAAACCTGAAGATACAATTCAAATGAAAAACTTCGTATCTTTACCATACTCTCCATCATTTATCAAAGGATTAAAAGCCATTCCTTGTCCATATCATAATTACTATTTCTATACAAAAGAACAATTAGAAGAAGAATTAGAACAATTGAAAACAGGAACAGTTCGTGGAGAAGTTGTCAGCAAGACTGAAGAAGAATTATTTGAATTATATAGTCATGAAGAACTTCAGGAAAAACCAGAACAATTAGCAATGCGTGGAGGTGCTAAATATTCTGATGCAGCATGTAATTTAATTGCTTCTATCTATACAAATAAAGGTGATATTCAATATGTGGATGTCAGAAACAATGGCGCTATTGCTGATTTACCAATGGATAGTGCAGTAGAAGTGGCTTGTCGTATTACTGCAGATGGTCCACAACCTATCGCAACAGGAGATTTAAGATTACCAATTAGTGGATATGTTCATATGATGAAAACATTTGAACGTTTAGTTATTGAAGCAGCCATCAAAGGTGATCGTGATTTAGCAGTGACAGCTTTAAATATGAATCCATTATGTCCAAGTGATGAAATTGCTAATATTGTGATTGATGAATTATTAGAAGCACATAAAGATTATTTACCACAATTCTTTAATAAATAGAGTTAGTTCGCTAACTCTTTTTTTGTATAAAGTTTTTTCATTTTAGTATTGAAATCTTTAAAAAGGTATGTTATTATAGTTAGGCAACTGAAGGAGACATACTCAAGAGGCTGAAGAGGCGCCCCTGCTAAGGGTGTAGGTCGGGAAACTGGCGCGAGGGTTCAAATCCCTCTGTCTCCGCCATTTATGTAAACCCTTGGCAGTTGTTATATTGGTCTGGTAGTTCAGTTGGTTAGAATGCCGCCCTGTCACGGCGGAGGTCGCGGGTTCGAGCCCCGTCCAGACCGCCAATATAAAATGATAACTATTCCATCAAGGAATAGTTTTTTTGTTTATAAAAGAAAAAAAGTGGCTTTACCACTTTATGATTGATGATCTTTTTGATAGGCATACATAATCGCAATGACTGTTTTTGCATCAACGATTTCACCGTCTAATACTTTTTGATAAGCTTCATCAATATCCATCTTGATAATATCAATAAACTCATCATCATCACCAGCTAAAGCATCATTGACTTCTTCAAAATCAATCGCTTCATAAAGATAAAGCCATTCGCTTGTATAGCCTGGAGAAGGTAAAACTTTCATGATAAATTTCATATCACGAGCACGATTGTTTGTTTCTTCTTCTAATTCACGAAAGGCACAATCTTGTGGATCTTCATCTTTTTCTAACTTTCCAGCAGGCACTTCAATAGTTTGAATACGATTAGGATATCTAAATTGTTTCACAAGAATGATTTGATGATCTTTAACAGCTAAGATACAAACACCACCATGATGATAAACAACTTCACGATAGGCATGTTCACCATTTTCTAATTCGACTTCTTCTCTTGTGACTTGCATAATTTTGCCATCATAAATAAGTGTTCTTTGAATCTCTTTTTCCATGATTTTTCACCTCCTCCATATTATAACATAAAATAGAAAAAGAAAGTATGCGGGGGAGCATACTTTCTTCTATCTCTATTATTTACACGTTAGGGTGATAATAGGGGGGTATGTTTAAGTGACAACCACTTAACATAAATAATTATAACAGAGTTTTAAGAGATGTAAAGGCTTTCAAATAAAAATGTGTATTTTTTTAAGAAATTTTGATAGAATGAAAATGGTGATGAAATGAAAACTTTAATGATAGATGAAAACTATGAAAATCAAAGAATAGATAAATATTTAAAGAAATTATTATGTCAGGCACCGTCACAGCTGATTTATAAAATGTTAAGAAAAAAAGATGTGAAAGTTAATGGTGTCAGGGTGAAAGAAAACTATATTTTAAAAAAAGGGGATCAGGTAGAATTGTTTTTATATGAAGATCGCTTTTTAGAGCTTACAAAACCTCAAAGTATCTTTGATTTACCAATGACTTTTGATGTTTTATATGAAGATGACAATGTATTGATTGTCAATAAACCAGCTGGCTTGCTGGTTCATGAAGATATTCATGAAGATGTCAATACATTATCAAACCAGATTTTAACTTATTTACATCAAAAAGGAGAATATGATCCTCAACAGACATTAGGATTTACTCCTGGACCAGTCCATCGTCTCGACCGCAATACCAGTGGTATTGTCATTTTTGGAAAAACGATGCGTGCTTTGCAGGATTTAAATGAGATGATGAAAAAACGTCATTGCATTGACAAGACATATCTGACAATCTGTAAAGGTTATATGCCTAGTGGTGAGTTGATTGGATATATGAAAAAAGATAGCGATCGCTCACTTGCAAAAATGGTATCACCTTCAACTGAAGGGGCTTTAAAGATGCATACGATTGTTGAAAACATTAAATCTAATCAAAAATATTCTTTATTGAAAGTCAAAATCATTACAGGAAGGACCCATCAGATTCGTCTGCATTTATCAAGTGTTGGACATCCAGTGATTGGAGATAGTAAATATGGAGATTTTGAATTGAATCGTTATTTGAAAAAGACTTATCATTTTCAAAATCAATTTTTACATGCCTATTCCATCTGTTTTGTTAAACCGATAGGTTCTTTAAAATACTTACAGGATCATGTCATAACATGTCCATTACCACAAAACTTAGAAGTTTTGAAAAATGCATTGTTTCATGAAAAGAATCTATGAAAACAGTTGATTTTATTGTATAATAAATATAAATCAAGGAAGGAGAACTAAGATGAAATATTATATTGGGATTGATTTAGGTGGAACAAACGTACGTACTCTTTTGGTTGATGAAAATGGACAATCATATAGTGAAGTCAAAGATGCAACAGAAAGAGAAAATGGACCAGATTATGTTTGTTCAAAAATTATAAGACAAATTGAAAGTTTAGATTATTCAATTTGTGGTGGTATCAATAATGTTCAGGGGATTGGAATTGGTGTTCCTGGACCTGTAGATACTGAACGTGGTGTCATGATTATGGCAACAAATTTACCTGGATTTGAAAATTATCCTATTTGTGAAAAGCTTTCAAGTCGTTTTAACTTACCTGTATTTATTGATAATGATGCTAATGTTGCTGGATTAGCAGAAGCTTTATTAGGTGCTGGTAAAGGAAAACCAACATGTTATTATGTGACAATTTCAACTGGAATTGGTGGAGCTTTTGTTGTGAATGGTCAACTTGTTTCTGGTGGAAGAGGACACGCTGGAGAAGTTGGAAATATTATTGTGAAAAACAACGGATATAAATTCGGAGGTTTAAACCCTGGAGCTGTAGAAGGTGAAGCTAGTGGTACAGCGATTACACGTAAAGGAAAAGAAATCTTAGGTGAAGATCGTGTCAATCATGCTGGAGATGTTTTCAGATTAGCTGATGAAGGTGATATCAAAGCAAAAGGTATCGTTGATGAATGTGTCAGTGAACTTGCTACTATGTTAGCAGATATTGCTCATACTGTTGATCCACATTGTTTTGTATTAGGTGGAGGGGTTATGAAATCTAAAAAATACTTCTATGATCAACTTGTTGAACAATTCAATGCGAAAATTCATGTTGGTATGAGAGGACATATCCCTATTTTAGAAAGAGAATTAGAAGATTGTGGTGCTATTGGTGCAGCCATGCTTCCAATGTCAAAATTAAAATAATATGACAACTGATAAAGAGTGAGGTGCTCTTTATCAGTTTTATTTTTATATGAGTATTCCATTATTTTTACTTTATAATTGTTGAAGAAAATGATAGAATATGCAAGAAGGAGGCGTCTATGAAACAAAGAGTTGTATTAGGTTTAAGTGGTGGTGTAGATAGTGCAGTTGCAGCTTATGTTTTAAAGCAACAAGGTTATGAAGTTATTGGCGTTTTTATGCGTAACTGGGATTCATCATTAAATAATGATATTTTAGGAAATCCGACAAATGACGATGATATCTGTCCACAGGAAAAAGATTATAATGATGCAAAAAAGGTCGCTGAGCATTTAGGAATAGAATTAAGACGTGTTGATTTTATTAAGGAATATTGGGATCACGTATTTACATATTTTTTGGAAGAATATGCCAAAGGGAGAACGCCTAATCCTGATATTTTATGCAATAAACATATTAAATTTAAAGCTTTTTTAGATTATGCCAAATCTATTGAGGCCGATTATATTGCGACAGGACATTATGCACGTGTGGAACATCATGATGGACAAGATTCTATCATGTTAAGAGGCATTGATTCTAATAAAGATCAGACATACTTTTTATGTCAGTTAAATCAATCTCAACTACAGTCTTCGTTATTTCCAATTGGAAATATGACCAAACCAGAAGTCAGACAATTGGCAGAAGATTTAAATTTGCCAGTGGCTCATAAAAAAGACAGTACAGGAATCTGTTTTATTGGAGAAAGAGATTTTAGAGAGTTCTTGAATAATTATATTCCAGCCAAAGCTGGAAAGATGGTAGATATTGAAACTGGTCAAGTTGTCGGTGAACATCAGGGCATTATGTATTATACAATTGGACAACGTAAAGGTTTAGGTATTGGTGGTCCAGGTGATGCCTGGTTTGTTGTGGGTAAAAAGTATGATGATAATATTTTATATGTGTGCCAAGGTGATCAGAATCAATGGTTAATGAGCGAAGGTGCTTTGATTACGGATGTCAATTGGATTGGTAATCAAAAACCATCGGGAGAATATGATTGCACAGCCAAATTTAGATATCGTCAAAAAGATAATGAAGTTTCGATTCATTTTGTTGATGAAACAACACTTTATGTGACATTCAAACAACCTATCAAAGCTGTAACGCCTGGTCAGGCCGCAGTCTTTTATCAGGGTGATGTCTGTCTTGGTGGAGGAACGATTGATAAAGTGTATAAAGATGATAAGGAGATTACATACTTATAATGTTAGAATACACGGGAATTATTAAACGTATTAGGTTTTATAGTGAGGATACAAAGTTTATTGTCTGTCTGATTGATAGTGAACAGGAAGATAAACCAATTCTGGCAACGGGCTATATGAGTTATGTAAATCTACAGGATAAATATCATTTTCAGGGTGATTATGTCATTCATCCTAAATATGGGAAACAATTTCAGATTCAATCTTATGAGATTGTTTTAGCGAATGAGGAAAGTGAAATCATTCGCTATTTATCTAGTCCTTTATTTAAAGGGATTGGTGAAAAACAAGCCAGTGCTATTGTGGAAGCTTTAGGTCAAGATGCATTAAGTAAGATTAAAGAAGATAAGCATGTTTTAGATCATGTTCGTGGTATGAATGAAACCAAACGTGAAACGATTGCGAGTGTGTTAAATTCCCAGGATTTCGATCAGGAAGTTTTGATGTTTTTCATGGGGCACGGTATTTCGACACGTCATCTGGCTTTAATTCAAGCTGTCTATCAGGAAAAAACATTGGATATTTTACAGAATAATCCTTATCAGTTAATTGATGATATTGATGGAATTGGTTTTAAAACGGCAGATGATCTGGCATTGAAAATAGGTGTTGATCAACATGATCATCATCGTATTCAGGCAGCTATTGTTTATGCTTTAAAAGAAGCCTGTTTTCAAGATGGAAGTACATATCATAACTTTGAGGCTATCGCGAAAAGATTTCATCGCTATATTCCTCAAATTGATGATGAAAGTTTTGAAACAGCTTTGCAGGATGTTCTTGAACAACGTAAAATTATTCAGGAAGATGATCGTTATTATCCTTATGATTTATATCAAAGTGAAATACAAATATCAAAAATCTTTCAAAAATGGCTTCATGCGCCTTTGTATGAATATGATCAGCAGGAAATTGATACCATTATTGCAGATTTAGAAACAGAGTTATCTATTCAATATGATCATTTTCAAAAAGAAGCGATGACACTCTTTTTAAAACAGTCAGCTATGATTATTACAGGTGGGCCAGGAACTGGAAAAACAACGATTGTCAATGCTATGATTAAAATCTATCAGCGATTAAATCCTGATCAAAAATTAGCTGTTGTTGCACCAACTGGTAGAGCAGCTAAACGTTTGACTGAAGTGACAGGAGTGGAAGCTTGTACCATTCATCGTTTATTGAAATGGGATTTACATACAAATACTTTTGCGATTAATGAGAAAAATCCATTAGATGTTGATTTATTGATCATTGATGAGTTTTCAATGGTCGATTCTTTATTGTTTTCACATCTTTTGTTAGCTTGTCAAAAAGTCAGTCAAATTCTTTTGATTGGAGATGATCAGCAATTGCCATCTGTGGCACCTGGTCGTGTTTTAAATGATCTCATCAGTTGTCAGCGTATCCCAACCATTGCTTTACATCACATATATCGTCAATCCAAAGAGAGTGGTATTGTTCAATTAGCCCATAGTATTCGCAATAATCAATATGATGAAACTTTATTTTCAAAGTATCAGGATATTCATTTTCAAACATGTGCCGCCTATGATGTTGTCAAGTATGTACGTGTATTAGTCACAAAAGCATTAGAAGATGGCTATGATGTGCATGATATACAAGTTTTAGCACCAATGTATAATGGTGTTGCTGGTATTGATGCTTTAAATGATTGTCTACAGGAATTATTTAATCCTCAAGATGGATTTAAAAATGAACTGCGTGTGGGTAAACGTTTATTTAGAGAAGGCGATAAGATTTTACAGTTAAAAAATCGTATTGAAGATAATGTTTTTAATGGCGATATAGGAACATTGGTAGAAATCTGTTATAAAGATAATTTTGAATATTTATCAGATATGATGATTGTTGATTTTGATGGAACTATTGTTGAATATACGCCACAGGAATTTTATACATTGACACATGCTTATTGCATGAGTGTTCATAAATCACAGGGAAATGAATTTAAAATTGTCATTATGCCTGTTTTAAAAGACTATTATATTATGTTGAAAAAGAATCTGATTTATACAGGATTAACACGAGCAAAACAGTCTTTATGGTTTTTAGGAAATCATCAGGCTTTTCAATATGGAATTAGTCGAGAACAAGATGATCGAAGGAAAACGACATTGATTTCAAGAATGAACGAAACTCCTGAAATTTCTTTGTATGATTTTGAATAATCAGGACATACTAAGATTGTACTTTTAAAGGAGTGAATAATTATGTCAAAATTAGCTGTTGCTTTTTTCTCGGCAGGAATTGTTGCTGCGGCAATGATTATGATGAGTGATATGCCATGTGCCGATAACATCGAACATACTGTTCATAAAGCCAAAAAAGCGATTAAGGAACAACTTTAAGAAGTACAAAAGGACTCATTGTAGTCCTTTTCTTGTCGTGGAGGTTGAAATGAAAAGAAACAATATCGCACGTTCTCTCATCATTTTTTGTATTTGTGCTATTTTACTTTATTATGTTTATACTTTATTTCGTATAGGATCATTATTGATTTATATTTTTCAATTGATTTTTCCTGTTATTATTGCATTGTTTTTTCATTTTCTTATTGATCCCCTGATTGATTATTTTACCAGTGATCGCCTTTCTAGAAAAGTTGTTGTAACACACTTGTATTTATCTTTTTCATTGTTTTTTATTTTAAGCTGTTATTTTTTAATCCCTTATTTATTAGATCAATGTCTTATTTTTTATCATCGTATCTGTGATAGTCAGATTATGGTTAATCCTATTTTTTCTACTTTTATTCGTTTTTTAGAAGAATATCAAGTCATTGATTATTTTATAGATATGTTTAATGGTTGGACACAGACAGTCATTTACTGGGTTGGAAATATTTTTATAGCATTAGGCATTTCATTTTATTTATCTTATGATAATCTTCATTTAATTGAAAAAGCCATTGTCTATCTTCCTTTTGAAAAACAAGGTATCTGTATGCAGACATTAAAAAAATTAAAACTCACAACATATCAGTTTATGAAATCAATGATTTTAGATTTTTTCTTCTTCTTTTTGATGTGCTTTATTCCTTTCTTTTTTATAAATCAGAATTTTGCAGTTTGGATTGCATTATTTTTATCACTTACAAATCTCATTCCTTATGTAGGACCTTATATTGGTGGCATACCAGTTGTTATTTATGAATTCTTTATTGACCAGCATCTTGGTTATGCATCTCTTATTGTGATTATGGTTTTACAATATTTAGAATCTTCTTATTTACAACCTTATTTATTTTCTAAAGGCATTCATTTACATCCTATTCTTCTTTTAATAGCATTGACTTTCTTTGGAGATCTTTTTGGTCTGATTGGTATGATTTTTTCGCCACTATTATTGTCATATGTCGTTTTTATTGGAGAACTTTTCAAGAATTTACGTATTGGTGATGATATTAAGAGAATTATGCAGCATGAAAACCGATAAAGATTTTACAAATTTTTTCTTTGTTATCATATATGATAATAAAGGGGTGTGAAGCCATGACGATTTCTCATTATTTAGGACTGTTAGGAGGATTGGCATTATTTCTGTTTGGCATGGAACTGTTATCAGAAGGATTGACAGAAGGACTGGGAGAAAGATTAGAAATCTTTTTATTAAAACTGACCAATCATAAGTGGAAAGCTATTGGTGTAGGGACTTTGTTGACATGCCTGATTCAAAGCTCATCTGCTATGAGTGTTATTCTCATTGGATTTTTAAATGCTCATATTATGTCATTAAAAAGAGCTATCTGGGTTATGATGGGAGCTAATATTGGGACAACTATAACAGGACAGATGATTGCTTTAGATATTGGCATGTTTGCGCCATTGTTAGCCTTTGTAGGCGTATGTTTATATCTGATAAGTCATGGCATCAAGCATCTATGTGGACAAGTGATGATGGCTTTAGGACTATTATTTATGGGACTTGAAATGATGGCTCAATCCATGTTGCCCCTACAACACTCATCCACATTTGTGAATGCTTTAATGCATATTCAAAATCCAATATGGGGTGTTTGTATCGGTATGTTGTTTACAGCTTTAATTCAAAGTTCATCAGCATCCATTGGTATTTTACAAATTCTCGCTTCTAAACAGTTGATTTCTTTTCATCAGGCTGTTTATCTGATTCTAGGTTTTGATTTAGGAACGTGTATAACAGGTTTTCTTGCTTCTTTAAAAGGATCACGCAATGGAAAACGTCTAGCATTGTTTCATTTTCTTTTTAATGTTGTAGGAGCTATTAGTTTTTTAATTATTTCACAAATGATTCCTCTCATTGATTGGATTGCAGGATGGACACCATTATCACCCCTCCATCAAATAGCCAATATGCATACATTTTATAATATGATGACAACATTCATTGTCTTGCTATGTGAACCTTATCTGATTCAGACTATTCAATGGATTTACCCATATCACCATAAAAAATAAAAAAAAGTAAGGATGATAGTGAGAAAAGTCATTTTGTATATTGCAATGAGTTTAGGTGGATATATCACCGATCAGCATGGACGTATAGATTGGCTGCATGGTGACAATCCTACAGATGAAAAAACAGAAAGTTATCATCATTTATTAAAACATGTTGATAGTGTCATTATGAGTGAAACAGCTTTTCGTATGATAGAAGAGAAAATCAACCAATATTAGATTCGTCAAGGATTAAAGATTTATGTTTTATCATCTTTGACTCAGTTATCATCAGATCATGTCATTGTCACATCTGAAGATATTTGTTCATTAGTTCAAAAAATAAAACAGGAATCTGGAAAAGATATTTGGATTTGTGGCGGTCAACAATTGATTACACCTTTAATTCAGACTAATATGATTGATGAATATTATATTTCTATGATTCCAACATTAATTGGAAAAGGGAAACGTTTATTTGAAGATTTTGATCAGGAAACAAGATTATCTTTGATAAAAACTCATGTTTATAATGGTATTGTTGATATTGAATATCAGAAGAAGTATTGATTTTTGATAATAAATTGGATATAATATCAAAGTCAAATCGTTGAAGAAGAAAAGTATTTATAAGTGATCTTGAAGAGAGGGAATGGCTGGTGAAAATTCCTGGATACTTGTAAAGAAAGCTACCTTCTAAGAGTGATGCAAACATCAACGTAAATCGGCGTTAACGATCAAAGAGCATAATGAGTATTCATTATGAATGAGGATGGTACCGCGATGATAGTCGTTCCTTTTCAGGAATGACTTTTTTTATTAAAAGGAGGAAAATCATGAAACAATTAACAGGTAATCAGGTCAGACAAATGTTTTTGGATTTTTTCAAATCAAAAGGACATATGATTGAACCTGGAGCATCATTAATCCCACATAATGATCCAACATTATTATGGATCAATGCAGGGGTTGCAGCATTAAAAAAATATTTTGATGGAACAGAAAAGCCAGCATGTAATCGTATTGCGAATGCACAAAAATCAATTCGTACAAATGATATTGAAAATGTTGGGAAAACAGCAAGACATCACACTTTCTTTGAAATGTTAGGAAACTTTTCAATTGGAGATTACTTTAAGGCAGAAGCTATTCCTTTTGCATGGGAGTTTTTAACAAGTCCTGAATGGATTGGTTTTGATAAGGATAAACTTTATATCAGTGTTTATACTGATGATGAAGAAGCTTATCGTATCTGGACAGAAGTTTGTCATGTTGATCCAAGTCATATTTTAAAAACAGATGATAATTTCTGGGAAATTGGTGAAGGTCCAGGAGGACCAGATTCAGAAATTTTCTATGATCGTGGAGAAAAATATGATCCAGAAGGATTAGGAGAAAAATTATTCTTTGATGAAATGGAAAATGATCGTTACATTGAAGTATGGAATGTTGTCTTTTCACAATATGACTGCAATCCAGCTATTGATCGTAAAGAATATAAAGAATTACCACAAAAAAATATTGATACAGGAATGGGATTAGAAAGATTAGTCAGCATTATTCAAGAGGGAGAAACAAACTTTGATACTGATTTATTCTTACCAATTATCCATGCGACTGAAAAGCTTGCAAAGGTTCCATATCAAGATAATAAAATGGCTTATCGTGTGATTGCTGATCATATTCGTACTGTGACTTTTGCATTAAGCGATGGTGCATTATTTGATAATGCTGGACGTGGTTATGTTTTAAGAAGAATTTTAAGACGTGCAGTACGTTATGGTAAAAAGATTGGTATTGATCATTCATTTATGTATGAACTCGTTGGTGTGGTTGCGGATATCATGAAAGATTTCTATGATTATCTACCTGCTAAAGTGGAATATGTAAGTGGTTTAGTTAAAAAAGAAGAAGAAGCTTTCCATAAGACATTATCAAATGGAGAAAAACTATTAAATCAGATGTTAGAAAAAAGCCAAAATCATTTATTAAATGGTCAAGATGCTTTTAAATTATATGATACATATGGTTTCCCATTAGAATTAACTGTGGAAATTGCTGAAGAGTCTGGTTTTGAAGTGGATGAAGAAGGTTTCAAAGCAGAAATGAAAGCACAACAGGAACGTGCACGTAATGCTCGTGGTGATTTAGAATCTATGTCATCACAAAAACCTGATTTAATGGCATTTGATGCCCCATCTACATTCATTTATAATCCAACACCAATTCAGGCGAAAGTCATTGCGACATTCCAAGAGGGTGTGAAATGTGATGTGATTGATAGCCAAGGCGAAATCATTTTAGATCAGACAACTTTCTATGCTGAAATGGGTGGACAATGTGCTGATACAGGAATGATGTCTAATGATTCTACAGAAATTGAAGTTAAAGATGTTCATAAGGCACCTCATCAACAACATTTACACATAGTTAACGTTAAAAAAGGTGAAATTCGTGTTGGAGATGTATTAACTTTATATGTTGATACAAGAAAACGTGCGTTTATTACTCATAATCATACAGCAACACATCTTTTACAAAAAGCTTTAAAGAATGTATTAGGAGAACATGTTTCACAGGCTGGATCATATGTAGATGATCAAAGATTACGTTTTGACTTTACTCATCCTCAAAAAATGACTTTAGAACAATTACAACAAGTTGAAGATCAGGTTAATGAACAAATCTTCAAGGGATTGAATGTTGATATTCAGTTAATGAGTAAAGATGATGCAATGCAATCAGGCGCTATGGCTTTATTTGATGAAAAATATGGTGATGAAGTGCGTGTTGTCAGCGTTGGTGATTATTCTAAGGAATTATGTGGTGGATGCCATGTTTCTAATAGTATTGAAATTGGAATCTTTAAAATTGTCAGTGAAGAAAGTGTAGGTTCTGGTGTAAGACGTATTGAAGCTGTTACATCATTACAGGCTTATCAGGCATTTAAAAATAGTGAAACACTTTTAAATCAAGTTCAAGACTTATTAAAGATTAAAAATAAGAATGAAACAATTGAAAAAGTTACACATTTCATTGAAGAAACTAATGAAATCAAAAAAGAAAGAGATCAATATTTAGATCAGATCAATGCTTTATCTGCAAAGGAACAATCTAAAAATATTGTTGATTTAAATGGTGTACAATTCTTATATGTTCAAGAATCTAAAGAAGTTGCTTTAGCTAAACAAATGGCTTTTGACCTTCGTGATCAGTTACAGCATGGTTTTGTGATTATGGTCAATGAATATGAAGGTAAGATATCTTATTTTGTAGGATTAACAAAATCTATGGTTCAAGCTGGATATAAAGCAGGAGAGATGATCAAGACAATCAATCAGGTGACTGCTGGTCGTGGTGGTGGAAAACCAGACTTTGCTCAAGGAGGATGTGCTGATTGCTCACATATGGATGAAGCTATCGCACAAATCAAAGCGCAATTCTAAGTTTTACTAGCAATTTGCAATGATTTAGTGTAATATAGATTATATAGATGGGAGGTCGTATAAATGGGAAAAGATTTTACTCAAACACGTCTATTTAATTCTGAAGAAATTAAAAGAGAAGTTATCCATTCTCATTTAATGACAGTTGCTAATGCTTTAGATGAAAGAGGATATAATGCAGTTCATCAAATTGCAGGATACTTGATTTCTAATGATCCTGCATATATTTCAAGTCATAAAGGGGCTCGTTCAATTATTCAACAGATTGATCGTGATGAAATTATTGAAGAACTTGTTAAATTTTATTTGGAGTCTAAATAGTGGAAAAAATATTAGGATTAGATTTAGGTTCGAGAACTTGTGGCATTGCGATGAGTGATGCTCTTGGTATGCTTGCCCATGGTGTAGAAACCTATCGTTTTGAAGAAAATAACTATAAGGATGCTGCCAAACATATTCAACAGATTGTTGAAGAACATCATATTCATACAATTGTGCTTGGTCTACCCAAACATATGAATGGGGATTTAGGGGAAAGAGCACAAATTTCAATGGCTTTTAAACAGAGGCTGGAAAAGATGATGGATGTCGAGGTTGTTTTGGTTGATGAAAGATTAACAACTGTTATGGCACAGAATCAATTGATTTTTGCTGATGTTTCACGCAAAAAAAGAAAAAAAGTTATTGATAAAATGGCAGCTGTACAAATTTTACAAGGATACTTAGATGGTCAAAGGAGATAGTCATGGACGTTAATAAAATACAAGTCATTGATGATGACGGTAATGAATTAGAATTTGATGTACTCTTTACTTTTGATAGTGAAGATACAGGAAAAAAATATGTTTTATATTATGATGCAAATGATGATGAGGATGCTCAAGTCTATTCATCTATTTATGATGATGATGGGAATTTATATCCAATTGAAACACCTGATGAATGGGATATGATTGAAGAAGTCTTCAATAGCTTTATGGCTGAAGATGAAGAAGATGAGAACTCTCAAGACATGGATTAGTATCAGGAGGTAACGAAAGTTACCTTTCTTTATTAAGGAGGATAAAAATGGGATTGTTTTTTAAGAAACGAAAAGTAAAGCCAATATTTGTAGGAAGTTATGGTAATGATTTAACTAGAGGAATTTATGTTTTTCATATAGATATTGATAATGGTGAAATTTTAAAAAAGAAATTTTATAAATCATTAGCGAATCCAATAGCCATTTCTAAACGTGAACGTTTTATCTATGTATGTTATAAAAATAATACAGGGAGACCAACTGATGGTGGTTTATGGCAATATGCTTCAATGGATCTACAATTTGGTTTGGCTGGTAAATCAACAGATCATGGAAAGACATATGTAGACAGTTATGTTAATGAAGATCGTACATGTGCCTATGCTGTGGATTACTACAACAGTGAAGTTGTTGTGATTCCAATATTGAAACAAAAAATTGTCAAAGTTGTACAAACAATTAAACATCAGGGAAGTAGCGTAGATGAGAAACGTCAAAATGAAGCCCATCCTTGTTTTATTGATGCTACACCTGATCAAAAATGGATAGTTGTTTGTGATTTAGGAACAGATGAAATTGTTCTTTATGATATTGGTGAAAAAGGAAGACTTCAGCGTAATGATGAATTAACATTTAAAGTGAAACCTGGTTCAGGACCAAAGAAAATTATTTTTTCACCAGATGGACAATTTGCATATGTTCTAAGTGAATTAACAAGTGAAATTCATGTTTATCGTTATGAAGATGGCGTATTTACTTTTGTTCAGACAGTCAAGACTTACCCAACAGATGAATATATTGGTCAAAATACTGCTGGTGATATTCTCATTAATGAAAAAGGTGATTACTTATTTGTATCAAACTGTGGACATGACTCTGTGACAACTTTTGAAGTAGATCTGGCTACAGGAATGTTGACAGCTGTAGATAATACAGATACAGATGAAAAACCTGTAAGTATGATTCTTGTGATTGATAAATATATTGTTGTGGCTTCTCAAAAAGGTGGTTCAATTGAATCGTTTGAAGTCAGACGTGGTGAATCAAAAGGTGTTCTTTTTGAAACACATTTTAGTTATATGGTGAGTGAGCCTGTTTGCTTAATTGAAGGAAGAGGTATTTAAGGAGTTGTAACAAAATAACTTTTTTAAAAAGTGGAGGATAAAGGAGTAACTATTGAAAAATAGTTATTCTTTTTTGTAGTGTGCCGTGTATGGCACGAATTCAGTTGGAGATAAATCAACCACAAGTTGTTGACTATGATGTTGAGGATGGAGGAAGTGGTGTAATAATTCTTTCGAGCGTATGAATAAAAACTTGATATAAGGCTAACTGGTAAATAAGATTACCAGACAAACCGAAGTCCAAAAGGTAAACGTAAAACCAAGACTATGGTGAAAACAAAAGAAAAACAATCTCTTAAGATAAAAAAGGTGGTCAAATGCCTTGTGTTCTAAATGATATATTAAATGATTTATTGACTTATCTTATGAACTAACAGCTAGAGAGATGAGAAGAGATATCTCATACTACCTACCGTTTAAGGAATTGTGACAGCTCGCATATTTCTAATGGCTTATTGCATGTGCAGTCATATGGAATCGTAGAAAAGTTAGATTTTCTTAATAAGGTAGATATAGCAGTACAGATTATACTGGATAAAATGAAAAATACTTTACCTAAATATGTCAAATGTAATGAAAAGGAATCTAAAAAACATTCTAACTTCCTCTTCATTGTCGGCAGAATAATAGAGCCATTGATTATCTTTTAAATCGAGGAATTGATTACAATATCATTATCAATTATCTTGACAAATCACTTTTATATCAAAGTTTCTATCAAAACAGTAATACAAAAATCATTTTTAAATGTTGCTTTTATAGGTTATGATATAAATAATTATCAGCTTAAATATGCCAATGTCAGAGGTATTGATAGCGACTTTAAAGATGATGGTGTATGAAGTGACAAAGCGCTATTCCTTTCTATTGTAGGCTGAAAATCCATGCAAAGAAGTCTATATATGTGAAGCATCTACTGTTGCTCTTTCCTATGTAAATTTATTGAAAATGCGATAAAAAATTATAAAGACTATCATATTGTATTACTTGAAAGTGTTCAAATTGCTTGTATAGATAGTGAAATATCATCTAAGACACCAATAATACCTGAGCAGCTTTTAAAGGACTTTCTAGAAGTCAAAAAGATCATTTTGTATTTAGATAATGATAGAGCAGATTACTTAGCAACTAAAATAATTAAAGATAATCCATGATATATGGCTGTCATTGCACATATCCTTATGGATATGTGAGTGGTATGTACAATAAACTGTACCAACAGCATTAAATTTGGATAGTTTTTCGCTGTCTTTCACCTTGCTTGTCAGGGAATTTCCTAGTATCCTTGTAAAATCTACAATCTATTCGACATAATTACGTTTGTTTCTGTATAAAAAACATTGTATAATAGTAGCTATATAAAAATGTTAATAATCATTTTAGACAGAAAGGGAGAAACATATGAATCTTGTTGACTTGCAAAAAGCCGCACATAGAGTTTTAGAAGAAAAAAATATTGAATCAGATTATATTGAATATAAAAAGTCTGATAAACAGTTAGATAAGATTTTAAAAACAATCTGTGCTTATGCTAATAATTATATGAACAGAGATTATGGATTTTTATTTATTGGTGTAGAGGAAGAAAATGATAATGAATTAAAGGCTATTCCTAAAAGACCAATTATAGGTATTGAAGAAGGGCAAATTGAAATCATTGAAAATAATATAAAGTCTTTATTTAAATATATTCAACCTAAGCCGGTTTGTCATTTTATAAGCGATAAGATAGACGATAGATTTTATTTAGTGATAGTTGTTGAACCTAGTATGAGAATAACTGAAGTAACAGAAAAAGGCGCAAATGTGGTTAGACTCCCAAAAGGAGGAAGATATATTAGAATATCAAGAGATACTATTTTGCCCTCTCAAAAGCAAGAATATGAGTTGTTGAAAAAATTTTCACAATATTCATTTTGTTCTGATTTGCATGAAACAGCTACTCTAGATGATTTAAATTATGAATATATGAAAGAATATTTAGTACAGACAAGTGCAGCAGATGATGTTAAACGTTTATCAAAATTGGAAATGGCGAGAGCGTTAAATTTAGTTGGAAATACTGCATTAACAGGTCAAAGAGTCAAAAATTTTGCAATTTTGATGTTTGCAGATAATCCATCAAAATACATTCCAGAGGCATATGTACAAGTTATTAGAGAGGTAAATGATGGTACAACTCGAATGCAAGCTGTTAAATTTGATGGACCTATTTGGATACAAGCAAAAAAGGTTTCAAAATATTTTGAAGAAGAAATCATGAGATCATATACGGTAAGATATGATGATAAAATAGAACATGATATTATTTATAATTGGCCTCTTACAACTTTTGAAGAGTTAGCAACGAATTGTATTCTTCATAATCAATATGATAATTACCAGTATATAGGAATATATGTCTATAAGGATAGAATAGAATTTATTAATCATAATAGACCTGTTCCACCATTAACAACCAAAGATTTAAATGAAAAAGATTATTTCGCAGATAGACAATATGCAAATCCACCAATTAAGGAAATGTTTTTTGCGCTTAACCTTATAGAATCTTATGGTTCTGGTATACGTCGTGCTAAAGAAGCGTTAGAAAAAAACAAATCACCAAAGATGAGATTTCTTCCAGAAGATACTGATATGGATTATACTTTAGTGACTGTTCCAATAAATAATGAATTTTTAAAAATCAAAAGTACGGAAATTAAAGATATAGAACGTATTGCGAAAGATTTGACAGTTATTGAATCACAGATTTTACAAATAATAAAAGAGAATCCTAAAATTTCTATAAATAAGTTATCTGAAAAAATTTCAAAATCTCCTACAACTACTAAAAGATATTTAAGAAACTTGGTAGAAAATCAAATTATTGAAAGAGAAAATGGAAATAAAAAAGGTGCTTGGATTTTCTTGAAAAAATAATTTATCTTAAATATCAAATTAAAAAATATGTATGGTCCATAAAATGGTCCGTAAAATGGTCCGTAAACAAGTAAATGGTCCATAAAATGGTCCGTAAACAAGTAAATAGTTAAAAATAGAAGATTCCATAATCTCATTATACAAAAACGACAATGAGCATCATTAAAGATATTCAATGTCGTTTTCTTATTTAAATGACCATACTAATATTTATTTTGTTACAGCCTCTTTTTTATCTATGATGATAAAAAAAGAAGGAAAGTTGATAAATCCTGTCAAATAACCTATAATAAATAAATGATGGAGGATATTTTATGAAGAATAAAAAAATCATTTATATTGTTGGTGGCATCATTATTGCTTGTATGATTGGTATAATTGTTTTCTATAATTGGGGTATTTCTGCATCTTCATCAAAAGATGAAGAAGTGATTGTAACCATTGAACAAGGTTCAACAGCTTCACAGATGCTTAATACTTTAGAAGATGCTGGACTTGTGAACAATAAATTATGTGGTCAGATTTTTCTCAAATTAAATCACTATGATCGTTTACAGGCCAATACATATGTACTCAATAAAAATATGTCATTATCTGAGATTTTCTCTATTATTGAAAATCCAGACTTTAAGTATATATTGTCATCTAAATTGACAATTAAGGAAGGAACAACGATTCCAGAAGTTGCTGAAAGTTTTGCTGAAATTTTAAATATATCTGCTGATGAAGTGATTAAGCAGTGGGATGATCAGGAATATTTACAGTCATTAATTGAAGAATACTGGTTTTTAGATGAAAGTATTTTAGATAAAGATATTCTTTATCCATTGGAAGGTTATCTCTATCCTGAAACTTATTATATTACAGAACAGGAACCTGATTTAAAAAGTATGACAAAACTCGCATTAGATATGATGGATGAGCGTTTATCTGAATATAAAGATGATATTGAAAAATTAGGATGGACACCACATCAGTTTTTAACATTTGCTTCTATTGTAGAAAGAGAATCATTATTTGATGAAGATCGTCCTAAAATTGCAGGTGTTTTTATCAATCGTTTAAATAAAGATATGTTATTACAAAGTGACATTACAGTGAATTATGCATGGCAAAGAACTGGAGTTGATGTGAGTGTTTCACATACACAAATTGACTCTCGATATAATACATATAAATATACTGGATTACCAGTAGGACCTATTAGTACAATCTCTAAAGTCACAATAGAAGCATGTATTCAATATGAACATCATGATTACTATTACTTCTTTGCAAAAGAAGATGGTACAGTGATTTATAGTCGTACTTATAAGGAACACCAGAAAATAGTAGAGGAGAATAGATGGTATTAATATGATGACATTAGAAGAATTAGAACAGGATGCATTAAAAAGAAATATACCAGTTATGCAAAAAGAGGGAATCCTCTTTTTGATTGAACAACTTCAAGAAAGAAAAGCAACATCATGTCTGGAAATAGGTTCTGCTATTGGTTATTCAGCGATGATGATGACAACACATGTTGAACATTTATGTGTAGAAACTATTGAACTTGATGAACAACGTTATTTAGAAGCGGTAGGGCATATTCATGAACATGGATTAGAAAAAAGAATTACAATTTATCATGATGATGCTTTAACTTTTCAAACAGATAAACTTCAATTCGCTCCTTATGATTGTCTGTTTATTGATGCTGCTAAGGCTCAGTATCAGAAGTTTTTTGAGAAATATGTTCCTTTTGTGAAAAAAAATGGAATCATTATTGTTGATAATTTAGATTTTCATGGTATGATTTTTGATATTGATCATATTAAAAATCGAAATACACGACAGTTAGTTAAAAAAATCAAAAGATTTAAAGACTGGATTTTTCAACATGATGCATATGATGTTGAATATTATGCAGTTGGTGATGGAATCTGTGTAATTCGAAGAAAGGATGAACAATGAAATTAATAATATCACTCAATCATAAAGAAAGACTTTATGACTATGTATCTATGGGTATTGATTGTTTTATATTAGGTGGCCAATATTCTTTCTATGCTCCCTCTTATTTTTCATTAGATGATATATCTCAAATGGTGAAACAATACCCACAGTGCTCATTTTATGTGGCAGTGAATGCTTTATATGATGAACATGAAATTGAAGCAGTTGAAGCTTATATAGATGCTTTATCAAAGATGGCTATACATGGCATTTTATTCCAAGATTTTGGTGTTTTACAGATTGTGAAAAATAAGGGATATCACTTTGATATGATGTATGCCCCAGAAACATTAAATACCAATGCTATGACATTAAATGTCTTAAAGCAACAAGGTGTGACAAGTGCTCAACTGGCACGTGTCATTCCATTAGAAGAGCAGTTATCAATTCATCAGCAAGTTCATATGCCATTGATGCTACAAGTTCATGGTGTAGAATATATTGCAGCGAGTAAACGTGCTTTATTGACAAATTATCAGGAAGCATCAGGATTGGCTTTTGATCATAAGAGTCAGACACGTTTAACTATTCAACCACGAAATTCAGATTATGTTTTTCATATTTATGAAAATGAAAGAGGAACACATATTTTTTCAAAGACAAGATTATATATGTTAGATTTATTGAATCAAATTCAAAGTTTTGAATATTTATACATTGAAACTTTGATGATGAGTGATGAAGAGGCTATTGAAGTTGCTTCGTTATATAGTGATGCTCTAAAGAGCTTTGAAAAACAGACTTATGATAGAGATGTCAAAGCTTATATGCAACTTCTTTATCAGTTAAAAACACCTATTGATCGTGGCTTTTTATTTGACCAGACAGTTTATAAATTAGAAGATGTAAGGAAGATGGATCATGAGAAAAATCAGTCAAATCATTAATGGAAAAAGAAAAATTATAAAAAAGCCAGAGTTGCTTGCGCCAGCAGGAAACTTAGAAAAATTAAAGGTGGCTATTATGTATGGGGCTGATGCTGTATTTGTAGGTGGAAAAGAATTTTCGTTACGTTCTCAGGCTTCAAACTTCTCGTTAGAAGATATTCAAGAAGGTGTAGAATTTGCGAAAAAGTATGGAGCGCATATTCATGTCACTTGTAATATTATTTTACATCAGGATAATTTAGAGGGATTAAAAGATTATTTAAAAAAATTAGATGAGATAGGGGTAACAGCTATTATTGTGGCAGACCCATATATCATGAAAATAGCTAAAGATATGAAACTTGGTTTGGAAGTTCATGTGTCTACACAGCTTTCGACTTTAAATAGTCAGGCGATTTCTTTTTATCAGAATATGGGAATGGATCGTGTTGTCTTAGGGCGTGAAGTGACGTATGATGATTTAAAACGTATTATGGATAAAGTTGATGTGGATATCGAATATTTTATTCATGGAGCTATGTGTATCCATTATTCAGGAAGATGTATGCTTTCTAATTATTTAAGTCGACGTGATGCCAATCGTGGAGGTTGCTCACAGTCTTGTCGCTGGTATTATGACTTGTATCAGGATGGTGAATTGGTTAATCAGGAAAATGATATGCCATTTAGTATGTCCAGCAAAGATATGTCACTTGTTGCACATATTGGAGAGCTTATTGAGCTGGGAGTAGATTCATTTAAGATTGAAGGAAGAATGAAATCAGTTCATTATATTGCGACAGTCGTATCGACTTACCGTAAATTAATAGATACCTATTGTGAAGATCCTGACCATTTCCAACAAAGTGATTATTTTGAAAAAGAATTGTTGAAAGCAGCCAATCGTGCTTTCTGTCATGGTTTTTATTATGAACATCCTACTGTCAATGAACAGTTGTTTAATATGCGTGATGAACATCCAACACAGGAATTTGTTATGCGTATTGTAGATTATGATAAAGAAACAAAGCTGGCTAAGATTGAACAGAGAAACTATTTTAAAATCGGTGATCAGATTGAAGTTTTCTCGCCTCATCATGATAATCTTTGCTTTACTGTCAAAAAACTTTATAATGAAGATATGGAAGAGATTGATGTAGCTAATCATCCAATGGAAATTCTTTATGTAGAAATACCTTATCAGGTGTTAAGCAATGATATGGGAAGAAAGGTGAGAAATGTATGAGAGAGCAAGCCGTTATTATTGGAATAGCAGGAGGAAGTGCATCGGGGAAGACGTCTATCGCAAAGCAGCTTTATGATTATTTTAAAGGACATCACAAAGTTAAAATTATCAGACAAGATGACTATTATAAAGATCAGAGTCATCTCACTTTTGAACAACGTGTAAAAACAAATTATGATCATCCACTGGCTTTTGATACAGATTTATTAGTCATGCATTTAAAGAAGTTGAAGAATAAAGAACGTATAGAAAAACCAACATATGATTATACTTTACATACACGTAGTCAAGTCACAGAAGTGATTGAAGGTCGCGATGTTATTATTTTGGAAGGAATCTTTGTTTTGGCTGAACCGACTGTCAGGGAACTGTGTGATATTTTGGTTTATGTAGATACTGATAGTGATATTCGCTTTATTCGACGTTTAAGACGTGATATTGAAGAAAGAGGAAGAAGTTTGGACTCAGTATGTCAACAGTATTTAAAGACTGTTAGACCAATGCATGAACAGTTTATAGAGCCATCTAAAAAATATGCACATATTATCATTCCAGAGGGTGGAAGTAATCATGTTGCTGTTGATTTATTGATGACAAAGATTAAAAGTATTGTCGATGAATAATGAAAATTTACATGAGAAATGCTAGTATTTTCAAGGTATTTATGTTATAGTATAGTCTGCGAGGTGAATAGATATGGATCATGATGCAGTTTTATTAACCCAAAGTGGGGTTGAAAAATTAAAACAGGAAAAAGAACAATTAATTAATGTTGAAAGACCAAAAGTTATTGAAGAGTTGCAATTAGCACGTTCTCAAGGTGACTTGTCAGAAAATGCTGATTATGATGCAGCTAGAGATAAACAGGCACATATTGAAGCGAGAATCAAAGAAATTGATCAAATGTTACTACATGTGCAAATTATTGATGAATCACAATTAGATAGCACAGTTGCGAAACCTGGTGCTACTGTTACAATTTTAGATTTATCTGAAGCAGATGCTCAAGAAGAAACTTTTACAATTGTTGGGACATTTGAAACAGATCCATTAAATGGTAAAATTTCAAATGAATCACCTCTAGCAAAAGCTATTCTTGATCATGGTGTCAATGAAATTGTTTCAGTTGGGGTGGCTGAACCATATGAAGTCAAAATTTTAAAGATTGAATATATGGCTTAGATGATGTACTGACATCATCTTTTTTTATTTCAATAAAAAAAGATGGTTATCCCATCTTGTCAGATTTATTTTGTTCAATCATTTCCATAGCATTTTGGAATACGTTTTTACCATTCATTGTTCCATAATCACGCATAGAAATATCCATAACTGGTATATCTGGTAAAGCTTTTTGTAATTGTTTTTTAATATATTTCACTTGTGGAGCTAATAAAATGATATTGGCATCTGTAGCCTGATGAACATCATGAACTCCAACAGCTCTTATATCAACACGAATTCCTTGGTAATCCGCTTCTCTTTTCATCTTTTCTACCAATAAGCTTGTTGACATGGCAGCTGCACAGCATAAGACAATATGTATCATTGACAACCCCTCACTTTCAATTTTTCATATTTCTTTCTTATATTATAGGGGAATTTAATAAAAAATCCAATAATTTTATAGTGAAACGTTTGTATGTTTGTTATTTTTATGAAAATAGTATATAATAATGATGGCAAAGAAGTAGGTGGTGATCATATGCAAGAAAGTCGTCAATTTAATCGAACAGTGTTAACATTGTGGGTTGTCTTTTTAATCATTGTTGTTGTTGTCAACGGCATCTATGCTTTTATTCTTCCTATGAGTACACTGGAACTTTATTTGGGACCATTAAATTTCTTTAATATTGCTCCGGCAACATTGTTTGTAGGAGTATTAGAAGATTCTATGGTTAATGATTTAAAGAAAAATACAGCGTTGGCTTGTTTAGTACGTATACCTTATGTCATATTAATAGTAGTAGCAGTATTCTTTTCATGCTTATTATTATTTTAAAAAGGAACTGTCCTGAAGTGAATCTTTATGATTGAATTTGGATTCATTTCAGATAAGTTCCTTTTTTTATGCAATCGTACGTGTTTTGATTTCTTTAAAAAAGCCAATCAATAAAAATATGCATGACTTGAAAATCAAATGAGCATATTGAATATCATCAAGATGAAGGCATAAGCTTATTAAAAAATACAAGAGAGAAAAGAATAAACAGTGTTTCATGCGATGATCAGGTAAATGTGATGTCAAATATAGCGCAGCTAAAATAAGTGTCATATAAGCGAATACTTGCAGAATGATTTGAATAAATAAATGATTGATTTGCATGAAATAAGATAAAACGGAAAGAATAAGAGAGATAAGTATAAAAGGAATAAGAAAAATTAAACATGTATAAATATAAGTACGTAGTGTTTGTTTCATAGTTTCCTCCTAATATACTGTATGCAAAGGAGTTTTCTTTTATGAAATCTTTATAGAAAGTTTTGGAACGTATATTTTACTTGTCTTGATGATTCGTTTTTTAGGTAAAAAAGAAATGAGTAAACTCAGTGTTTCAGATTTAATTGTATTTTTAATTATTAGTGAATTGATGACAATTTCAATTGGAAATGAAAATGTTAACTTTTTACAGGCAGCACTTGCAGTTTTAGTCATTGTTTTTATGGATAAGCTATTTACGCTGATTTCATAAAGAGTCCATTTTTTAAAAAGATGGTAGAAGGACATCCAACCTTTATTGTCTTTCAAGGAAAACTGAATCAAAAGAAAATGGCTTCATTAAAATATAGTGTTGATGATCTTTGTCATCATTTAAGAGAGCAGGGGATTGGCTCTTTATCAGAAGTTGACTTTGCAGTGTTAGAAACAGATGGTCAGTTATCTGTGATTGAAACGAAAAACAGTGAAGTGAAAGCACCAGCAGCCATTATTAGTGATGGTCAAATTAATTATGAAATCTTGCAGTTAATGAATCGTGATGAAAATTGGTTGATTAAAAAGTTGAAAGAAGCTGGAATTCATGATTATCATGAGGTTTTTTATTGTGTTGTTGAAAAAGAACGTTTATTTGTCATTAAAAAAAGGCTAGATAACTAGCCTAATAACATTCTATCATTGACAAATTCTTCACCAATGGCTTCTTCAAATTTCTTAAGTAAATCATTCACAGTTAATTGTTTTTTCTCTTCACCCTGAACATCATAAATAATACGACCATCATACATCATAATGAGACGATTTCCAATATCTATGGCATCTTTCATATTATGTGTAACCATCATGGCAGTTAAATGTTGCTCAGTTACAATCTGTTTTGTCAGAGTTAAAACTTTTGTACTGGTAGCAGGATCTAATGCCGCAGTATGCTCATCCAGTAATAACAGCTTAGGTTTATTGAGCGTAGCCATTAAAAGTGTTAAGGCTTGACGCTGTCCACCTGATAATAAGCCAACTTTGGTTGTTAAACGGTCTTCTAAGCCTAACCCTAAGGCTTTAACAATTTTATAGTATTTTTCTTTTTCTTTTTTTGTTACACCCCAGTGTAAACTACGTTTTTGACCACGACGTGCAGCCATCGCCAGATTTTCAATAATTTGCATATCAGAAGCCGTACCCATCATAGGATCTTGAAAAACACGCCCAATGAATTTGGCACGCTGATATTCAGGCGATAAAGATATATCTTGACCATCTAAAGTCATGATTCCACAATCAATAGGATAAACCCCAGCAATAAGGTTTAAAAGGGTACTTTTCCCAGCACCATTGCCACCTATCACAGTCACAAAATCTCCCTGTTTGAGTTCTAAATCTAGTTTGTTAATGACACATTTTTCATTTGGAGTTCCAACATGGAAAGATTTAGAAACTTTTTCTAATTTAAGCATGATTTTCAAATTCCTTTCCTGTTAATTTCTTATACATTGTTAAACGTTTCTTTTTATCAATAATGACAGGGACAGTCAGTGCAATGGCAACAATCAAAGCCGTTAAAAGCTTTAAATCATCTGTATTTAATCCCATCTGTAAAACAATTGCTACAATCATACGATAGATAATAGAACCCACAACAATAGATGTTAAACGTAATTTAAAACCAGCTTTTTTACCAAAAATCACTTCACCAATGACAATGGAAGCCAAACCAATGACAATGGCACCTGTTCCCATTTTGACATCAGCTACACTTTGTTGTTGAGTGACCAAAGCACCACTCATAGCGACAAGTCCATTACTTAACATTAAACCAAAAAGTTTCATCGTATCAGTATTGACACCATTGGCTCTCACCATATTTTCATTATTTCCAGTTGCTCTTAAACATGAACCAAATTCGGTTCCTAAAAACCAGTAAATACCAGCCACGACAATGAAACTAAAGACAAGACCGATACAGATTGTAATCCATTGTGATGTTAATGGAATGACATTAGCTAAATCTTTAAAAAGCGTAGAAGACTGTAATAATGGAATATTACTTTTTCCCATGATTCTTAAATTAATAGAATAGAGTGCAAGCTGTGTTAATATCCCAGCTAAAATGGCAGGCATTTGACATTTGGTATGCAAAAATCCTGTTATAAATCCTGCTAAAAAACCAGCCAGTGTTGCCAAAATGATGGCAACTAAGGGATGTACACCAGCGACCAGTGTAACAGCACAAACGGCTCCTCCGGTCGCAAAACTGCCATCAACTGATAAATCAGCAATATCTAAAATACGAAAAGTTAAATAAATGCCTAGAGCCATAATTCCCCATAAAATACCTTGACCAATGGCTCCCTGTAAAGATAATAATATCGCCATAATTATTCTCCAATCATAGTTGCATTCAGTTCAGTAGGAATATCAATACCTAATTGAGTAGCTACTTTTTGATTAATAAAATATTGACAGTCTTTTCCTTCAACAAAAGTGACAGGTGTTTCTTCTACTTGAGCTTCACCATTAAGAATAGCTAAAGCCTGTTTTCCAGCATTTTGACCAACAGTATAGTAATCTAAACTCAAAGTTGCAAGACCACCATTTTCACACATACTTTCTTCACCAACGATCACTGGCAGATTGTTTTCATTTGTTACTTGTGCAACAGTTGCCATATTAGAAGCAAGTAGATTATCAGTTGGAATATAAACAGCATCATAATGACCAATCATAGATTGTGCAACCTGTTGAATAGCACTCGAATCATTAGATACTGTCACTTCACTGGCTTCTAGTCCTAAATCTTTTGCAGCCTGTAAAGCAATTTCTCCTTGATATACTGAGTTTGCTTCATCGCTACAATAGAAAATTGCGATTTTCTTAGCATCAGGAATCAATGTCTTTAAGAGTTCTAATTGTTCCTTGATTGGATTTAAATCACTAGCTCCAGTGACATTTGTTTCTGGTTTTTCATTGGATTTGACAACACCTGCTGTTTCAAAATCAGTAACAGCAGCTCCTACAATAGGAATATCAGTTGTTTTATTAGCAGCAGCCTGTAAGGCATCAGTTGCGATAGCATAAATCAAGTCATCACCATCATTGACAAATTTTTCAGCAATTGTCTGGCAGTTGGAAGGATCACCACTGGCATTTTGAAAATCAATGTTTTCTTCTTTGACACCAGCTTCGATTAAAGTATCTTTAAATCCTTCATATGCTTTATCTAGTGCAGGATGTTGTGCAAACTGTATAGCCCCAATCTTGACTTCAGATAATTCTTTTGTTCCAGTTGTTTCACTGGCACATCCTGTTAAAAGCAACCCCATTGTCAATAATAATACAGATAGTTTTTTGATCATATTTTATTCCTCCTCATTTTTAAGATTATAAAACAAAAAAACCCGTCCCAAGAGGGCGAGTGAACGCGGTACCACCTCAATTTATTATAATCTCACAATTATAACCTTTATAAGTTGAATAACTTTACATAAATAACGTTATGTCCCCGATTACCCCTTATCAAAGTAATAGCTCCGTGGTGTATTCAAAATTTCTTTTCGTATGATTCGCACCAGCCATCATATCTCTTATGTCACAGAAATTTTTACTTCGTCACATCATTGCTTTTTGTTTTATATATCATTTATCATAAATAAATGAAAATTGTTTGTCAATCATTTTTTTAAAAATAAAATAAAAATAAGTATTTAACGAATTATTTTTATAAAATTTGTTAAAATAGTAAAAAATAGAGCGATTAAGATAACATCATATCTAAAATCATCATCACTGCAAAGCCAATCATGCAAGACAGAGCACCTATATCAATCTGATGTTGGCAACAGGCTTCTGGGATCATATCTTCCACACAGACAAACAGCATAGCACCAGCTGCAAAACTTAAGGCAAATGGAAGAATATTCTGAATCAAAGAAGCAAAGATATATCCAAGGATGGCTGAAGGAATTTCAATAATCCCTGAAAATTGTCCGTACATCATAGATATGAATTTACTTTTTCCATATTGATGCATAGGGAGTGCAATAGCTGTCCCTTCAGGAAAATTCTGAATACCTATTCCAATAGAAAGAACCAATGCTGGAATAAACTGTTGATGCGCACTGGCAAAAGCGACGCCAACAGCCAAGCCTTCAGGAATATTGTGCAATGTCATAGCAAGCATTAATAATTGATTCTTAGAAAAACGTGATTGAACACCTTCTATTTCACCTGATATCATATGTTTATGTGGCAAGAAATGATCACATAAAGCTAAAAATGCAACACCACATAAAAAACCAAATGGAATAATCATAAGATACCATTTATTCATATTTTCTAAAAGGTTCATTGCAGGTAAAATTAAGGAAAAAAATGAAGCAGCAATCATAATACCCGCACTGCTTCCTAAAGCAATAGAGACCAGATGTTTATTTTCTTTATTTGTGAAATAAACCAAAGAAGCACCTAGAAAGGTAGAAAACCAATTAAAAATAATAGCTCCGATAAAAATAAGAACAGGCATTTCTTGTAATATTGATAACACATTTTCACCTCATTATAGAGTATGAAAAAGACAGTTTTGTGTGACAAAAAAAGCTATGCAGGGCATAGCTTAGTATTGAATATCTTCATATAAAGTTTTAATTAAAATGGCTTTTGAAGATGGTTGTTGTTTTTTGAAATCAAATGTTTTCATTAAGCTATATTCAACAACATCATATTTTTCAACCATTTCATCATAAATATAATCAGATTGTCTAAAGAATAAATGATCATCACTATCATTATCTTGATCGATACTACCAAATTCTTTATCTTTGTTGTAATAAACAACTTTTCCTTCAAAACGATCAATATATTCATCAAGATGTTCCATTAACTGATTATATAAGCGATCATATAAAGAGCTGCTATCCGTATCTTGATATTGTTCAGAAATTGAATTTTGAGAAACATCTTTTTGATTTTCAGCTTTAAGCTGATAAACAAAAGCATTTGCTAAATCAATCACTTCCTGATTTTGACCAGTTTTCACCATATCTAAAATCATTTCATATAATCCCAATTCATCAAGATTATATCCAGCTTTAAAGAATTTATAAACAAGATTTGTATAAGCTTCTTTCACTTTACCAGTATTCATATATAAATCATAAAGCACTTGGAATGAATCAACGTTTGGAATCTTGTTTCCTAATGATAAGAATTCATTTTCAGCTTCTTCATATCTTTTTAAATGTACAAGTGAAGATGCACGATAGTATTTAACCCAATTTAAATTGTTATAATGCCATTTAATAGGTTGTGTAAAAGCCATGTTTGCATATTCTACACAAGATTTATAATCTTCCATTTCATAAGAGCATCTAACTTTTAAACGATACCATTTTTCTTTCTTTGATTCATATTCTTTACCTGCACTATTAACAAAAGGCTCAATGCTAAGTGTCTGAACATCAAGTTTATCTAAAAGTTCAGATAATTTTTGATAACGAACAGGTTTTTGATTCATGACATACTTCATAGCTTTATTGATTGTCGCTTCTAAAGGAGAATATTTTTCTTGTTTACATAAGTTTGTGATTTCATCAACAATAGAGAAAAATAAATCTTCTTTTTCTTTGATTTTATCGTCATCAATATTAATGTATTTATTATAAAGTGCATAACCATAATGATTAATAAAACCACTTAATTCTTCTCCAACTTGCAAGAAAGTCTTACCTACTTCAATTGCATCATCAGTACGACCTTGATTTTTCAATTCTTTTACATAATCCATAGCTTGAAAATCATTAAATGAGCTTGGATCTTCTTCAAAACGTTTATCATAATTTGTTAAATCTTTTGGTTCACGTTTTTCCACGATTCATCACCTCGATTATTATTATATCAATTTCATAACTTCTTGTGAAGAATAAAGATTTATTTTTCAAAATCAATCATAAAAATGAACCTCTGTTATGAGGATGTCCAAATAACAAGGTTCATTTGAATCTGATGTTTTTTTATTCGACAGTTACAGATTTTGCAAGATTACGTGGTTTATCAACATCACAACCTTTAATGCATGCTGTGTAGTAGGCAATAAGCTGTAAAGGAACAGCAACCAATATTGTCTGAAGAGTAGGGTCAATATCAGGAAGTTCATATACGTTTTGAACATTTTTCACTTCCATATTTTGAGTTGTCAGTAATATAACACGTGCTCCTCTGGCCATTGTTTCTTGAATATTGCTGATTGTTTTTTGTGCAATATGTGGTTGAGTAGCTACTGCAATAACAACAGAATCGTTTTCTATTAAAGCAATAGGACCATGTTTTAATTCACCGGCTACATAAGCATCAGCATGGACATATGACACTTCTTTTAATTTTAAAGCACCTTCTAAGACACTGGCATAATCTAAATTTCTACCAATAAAGTAGGCATCATGTTGATTTTCCAGCATTTTTGCATACTGGGCAAAAAGATTTTCATCCTTTAAAATAGTATCTACATGTTGAGGAATAGACATTAATTGTTGAATAACTTCTTTGTTGATGTCCTTGCCAAGCTGTTGAGCAATATAATAAGCTAACAGAATCAATAAAACCAATTGTGTTGTATAAGCCTTCGTTGATGCTACCGCAATCTCAGGACCTGCACATGTATATAAAACATAGTCACTATCACGAGAAATTGTACTTCCTAATACATTTGCAATAGCAATTGTTGTTGCCTTTTTTTCTTTTGCCAGACGTAAAGCGGCTAAAGTATCGGCTGTTTCTCCAGATTGAGAAACAAAGATTGCTAAAGTCTTTTCATCTACAAAAGGATCATCATAACGAAATTCACTGGCAACTTCGCTTAAAACAGGAATGTCTAATACTTTTTTAAGAATATGAGCACCACACATAGATGCATGATAAGCTGTTCCACAAGCAACCAGATAGATTTTATGAAACTGAGAAAAATCAATATCTTTTAATTCATCTAAAATAATGTGATTGTGATTGATACGACCTCTTAATGTTTCAGCAATGACATGAGGCTGTTCATGAATTTCTTTCAACATAAAAGTATCATAACCATCTTTTTTAGCTGCTTCTAAATCATAAGGAATAGTTGTTGTTTGTTTTTCAATCGGATGTCCGTGTTGATCATAAAATGAAATATGATCAGTTGATAAAACAGCCATTTCATAATCTTCTAAAAAATAAACTTCTTTTGTATATTCTAATAAGGCTGGAATATCACTAGCACCAACATAACCATCTTTTGTTTTCCCAATAATTAAAGGGCTGTCCTTTTTTGCAACAATGATGTGTTCTGGTTCTAATGTTGAAAGAATACACAAAGCATAGCTTCCTTTGATTTGAGCCAATACTTTTTGTGTTGCTTCTAATAGATTGCCATCATAAAGACTATCAAGAAGTTGAACAACAACTTCACTATCTGTATCAGATTGAAACTGATATCCTTTTTTTAATAATTCATCTTTTAATTCACGATAATTTTCAATAATCCCATTATGCACTAAAGCAATTGTTTCATCCTGATTGGTATGAGGATGAGAATTAAGATTAGAAGGAACACCATGAGTTGCCCATCTTGTATGACCAATCCCCACATGTCCACTTAGATGCTGATTTTTCAGTTTATTTTCTAAATTTTCTAATCGTCCTTTACATTTGACAGTGATAAGCTGATTGTTTTCAAGTGTTGTGACACCTGCACTGTCATAACCACGATACTCCAATTTAGATAAACCTTGCATTAAAAAAGGCAAAGCTTCACCTTTTCCACAATAAGCAGTAATTCCACACATAAAAAATTTCCTCCATCAATTTCATTTTTTATTATTGAATGAAGTGATGCCTAATGATATTTGTTTAATGATCACTCATTAGTTTTGTTCATTGTTCAGGTAGCATCATACCTCCAGATCATCCGCCGAATCTTTCGATAAATCTGGTCCTCGTCAACTTTATATGTATAAAGTCCTGGCGCTTTTCTTTTGTAACTTCATCAATAATAGATATTATTATACATGAAACATCATCGAATAGTTTTCATATTTTAAAAATGTTTCCATTATAATATATGAAATATAAAAATTTGATGTGAAATAAAAAAAGTTTGTTTAAAAAAAAGAAAAATGAGAAAAATATGCGTATATATATAATAGGAGGGTTATTATGAGTATACGTAATAATTTACTGGAAATGAATAAATCATTAAAAAAACTTGAAGAATCCGGTGTTTATGATGTAGAAAAATATAGCTATGCATTATTACATCAGACCAGTCAGTTAGAGTATTTTTACTGTCATTTGGTTAAGGATGGCGACTGTAATCAGACGTTCTATCATGTACATAAAAGACCACATATTCATGAATTGGCATATTTCAATATTGGACGAGGCTTCCCTAAAGAACTTATGGATGGACATTGGTGCTATGTTTTAAAAGATATGGGATATAAAATGCTTGTTGTTCCATGTACATCTATCAAAAAAGATTCAACCCCTGCTAATCCCATATTTGAAAAGGATATTAAAATAAAAACAGATACACATATAACACATTGTCGTATTCAATTGAGTGATATTCGTTCAGTTGATATCCAAAGATTAGATTTAAGAAAATCTTTTTATCAGGTATTAACATCAAGAGAAGACATTATCGAATTTATTGAAAAAAATTTGTTTGATAAGTAATTTTGATTCATGTATCATAGGAATATATGGAGGGGATTTGATGGAGGAATTTTTAAGAGGCTGTAGAAGATCTCTGCCGATTGCTTTGGGGTATTTTCCAGTTTCTTTTTCTTTTGGGGTTTTTGTTGCTTCAAGTGGTTTACCATTTGGTTTAGCAACATTGATTTCATTGACTAATTTAACATCATCGGGGCAATTTGCAGGAGTATCTTTGATGCTGGCTCAAGCTTCGTATATGGAAACTGCATTAACATTATTGATGATTAATGCAAGATATTTTTTAATGTCTTTATCTTTAAGTCAAAAGATTGATCAAAAGATGTCAACGCTGGAAAGAATGGTGATTTCTTTTGGAATTACTGATGAAACATTTAGTTTGGCATCTTTAGAACATGGAACATTATCTTTTTCTTTTATGGCAGGATTTATTTTGGCACCTATTATTGGATGGACGAGTGGTACACTTGTTGGTGAAACGCTGACAAATATTTTGCCACCTGTTTTACAAAATGCAATGGGGCTGGCTTTATATGGCATGTTTTTAGCGATTATTGTTCCAGCATCTGCCAAATCACGTGCTATATTAGAAGTTGTAGTCATAGCAGCAATTCTTTCAACAATCATGTATGAAGTGCCTTTGTTTCAAGGATTATCTAGTGGATTTCAATTGATTGTGGCTACAATACTGGGAGCTTTCTATGGGGCTTTACGTTACCCTATTGAGGAGAATGTCTAATGTCAAGTTATTTATTACTGACTGTTTTTGTGATGGCCGTTATGACCTACTTGCCAAGAATGTTGCCACTGACGTTTTTTAAAAAAGAAATCCACTCACGTTTTATACGTTCGCTTCTATATTATGTGCCTTATGCTGTTTTATCGGCATTGACATTTCCAAGCATTCTATATGCAACTGGACATATGGGCAGTGCTTTGGTTGGAGGACTGGCGGGTATTTACTTTGCTTATCGTCAAAAAGGCCTGGTTTTTGTTGCCTGTGTGACCGTTATATGCAGTTTCATTGCGCACATACTGATTCCATTTTAGATGGAATTTTTTTATGGATTCATGATATTTTATGGTGATGGAAAATAAGGAAGATGTTTTAAGACAGGATGATGACCTGTCTTTTTTGATATGTAAAAGGAGGTGATGTGTTCGAAAACGATTATGTTTAGCTAAAAAGGAGGGAAAAAAGATGGATAAACATAAGCATTTTATAAAATTAAAGAAAGTCATACTTTTGATGTTGTCATGTATTTTTATGTTGAACATAGGTGAAGTTTATGGAGCTTCATATGAGATGAATACTTATAATTATCTGGCAGGTGTCACCACAAAAGCTGGATCCAAACTAAATGATGGAACTGTTTTGGAGGCCAGTTCATATGATGAAGGTGTGACGGTTCTTCTGACGACAAATGGACAGTATTTTTATTGTCTAGAGAATGGAAAGGCTGTTCATGATGGAACACAGTATACGCCTACTGACACAATTGAGCTTATTGAAGAAGCTCAAAAGAACAAATATTTAAGTTCGTCAGAAAAGGAAAAGCTTATTAGTCGAGTGCTAAGTCTAGCACCAACAAAGATCAATGTTTCATATCATACAAATGGATCATTAAAAGCAGTGAATGGAAATGCCTATCAGTGGTATGCAGCACAAATTATTGTATGGGAAATCATGGTTGGTGAAAGAAATGCAGATGGTAGTTATCGAGGTGTGACAACCAGTGGTGCGACTTCTGTTTATAATTCTTTGAATTGGTCTAACTCTACGACAAAGTCCAATGTCAAAACATACTATGATTCTTATAGTCAGATTTTAAAGACATGGGGACAGATTCCTAGTTTTGCATCAAAGAGTGAAAATCTTGCGAAAACATATGAAATGACTGCATTTGATGGCAATCATTATTACATGGAAATGAATGATCAAAATCAGGTTCTTGAAAGATATGATTTTAAGGCCAACGGGCTTTCGTTTGTTAAAAATGGGAATGTTTTAAAAGTCACAGCGAATGCTTCATTTGATGATACGAAAACAGTATCTGGAATCAATAGTCTTGATCTCAATAAAAGACAGCTGCTTTGTTTAGACAGTTCTGAAAGATATCAGAAAGTCGCGATTGCAGGAGAATTGGATGAAGCTATACCAAGTGCTTTCTTTAAGATTAAGATTGGAGCATCTGCTTTAAAGATTACTAAAAAAGATAATAAGGGTAATAATATTGCTGATGTACAGTTCCAAATTTCTTATCATGCAGACATGAGTCAAAGTCTAGGTACATATACAACTGGAAAAGATGGAACAGTTACGATTGACAAACTGCAACCAACAACCATTTATATACAGGAAATCAAGGTTCCAGATCATCTTGTCTTGGATTCAACAGTCCATTCAGTAGAGTTAAAAGCTGGTCAAACAGCTTCGTTTACGCAAACGAATAACTGGAAACAGGGTTATATTCAGGTTGTGAAAAAGGACAAAAAAACAGGTGAGGTTGTTAAGAAACCAGGTACAAAGTTTGAGGTCTTAAGTGGAAATCAGGTAGTTGCGACAATATCTACAAATAGTGAAGGTGTTGCTAAAACAGGATTACTTGATTATGGAACATATACGATTCGTGAAAAAGAAGCACCACAGAACTATGTCATTGCGACACTTGAAAAGAATCAGAGCGTGACTGAAAATGGTAAGACTTATGCCATTGAAATCTATAATGAACCAGTTCTAGGGAAAATTGAATTAGAGAAACAGGATAAAGAAACTGGGAATATCTCTCAAGGTGATGCAACCTTAAAAGAGGCTGAATATGTTTTAAAAGCCAATCAAGATATATTGAATCCATCTGATGGAACTGTGCTTTATAAAAAAGATGAAATCATCTCTCAAAAGTCGGTTGGAAATGGTGTCTGGGGTGATACAGGAACAAAGAAAACAAATGATCAGGCAAAAATTTTATGGTCTAATTTACCAATGGGTGTCTATCGAGTAGAAGAAACAAAGCCAAGTGTTGGATATTTATTAGATGGGCCTCAGATAGTGACATTGACGTCTTCAAATTCGAATCAGCAGGTTGTCACACAAAGTGTTGTTTCTAAAGAACAAGTCATTAAAGGAAAACTTGAAGTTGCCAAAATGGGAACTGATGGATCAAGTGGCATTACACAAGGATTGGCAGGTGTAGAATTTACTATCAAGCTTTACTCAGATGTTCAAAAGAATGGATGGGATCAGGCAAGAGCTTATGATGTTCTTGTGACAGATTCAACGGGACGAGATACATCTATTGATCTGCCTTATGGTATTTATCAAATAAAGGAAACAAAAACACCAGAAAATTATTATCCTGCTGGTGATTTTTTTATTACCATTAATGAAGATCAGGAAATTGAATATAGAATGGTCAACAATGCACCATTTCAGGCATGGTTAAAAATTGTGAAAAGAGATAAAGATGGACAGAAAGTGGCTTTATCTCATGCGACATTTAAGTTAAAAGATAGCGAAGGAAATGATGTCAAACAAAAAGTTGGTATGGTTTATAAAGATGAATGGGCAACAGATGAAAATGGATATGTTGTGCTGGATGATATGGTCAAATCAGGAACATATACAATCGAAGAATTGAGAAATCCTGAAGGATTCCTTATTGGAGATGATATTCAAGTGAATATTACAGCAGATAATGATGAAATCTATTTTGATGAAGACAATCAACCTGTCATTGAAGTTTCATTTATCAATGAAAAACCAACAGGACATTTGATTCTTCATAAAGAATTTGAAAGAGAGGAAGATACAGCTGTTGGTGGAGCACAGTTTAAAGTCACTGCTGATAGTGATATTATGGATCCAGCAACAGGAAAGATGATTTACAAAAAAGGTGATTCTGTCATTATGGGGAATTCAACTGATGGTATTTATATGATTAATGAAAGTGGAAAACTGGAATTAAAAGATTTACCACTTGGAACAACGGGTGCCAGATACAAGGTTGAAGAGATTTCAACGTTAGATGGATATGTTCTTTTGGATGAACCAGTCATCTTTGAGTTTGATATCAAAGACAATACGACAAAAGAATATACAGTGGAAAAGACAATGAAGAATAAGCTAACAGAAACATATTTCTCTAAACAGGATTTAAACGGAACAGAACTCAAAGGTGGAGAATATTCTGTCATTGATGCTAAAAGTGGAGAAATTATTGATCAATGGACAAGTGATGGAAGAGGTCATCTCGTTAAAGGACTTGTCATTGGAAAGGATTATATCTATCGTGAAGATTTGACACCCCTTGGATATACTTATGCCAAAGATGTGAAGTTTACAATGTCAAAAAACAAACAGACAATTGTCATGAAAGATACACAGGTGGATGTCAATAAATTAGATGTAGATGGTAACGCTGTTCAAGGAGCGACTCTTCAGATTGTCAGTGATAAGACCAAAAATATTGTTGACCAATGGGTAACTGACGGAAGTGTTCATCACGCTGAAGGACTTATTGTTGGTCAAACATATATCCTTCGAGAAATCAAAACACCAGATGGATTTGCGATGGCTAATGAAATACAGTTTACTGTGAAAGAGAATGAAAATATGAATTTATCTATGATAGATAAGAAAGTCATTTTCTCAAAAGAGGATGCAGGTGGACAAGAAATTGAAGGTGCATCTATGCAAGTCATTGATAAAGAAACAAAAGAAATTGTTGATGAATGGATTTCTACAAAGGATAGTCATACTATAAATAATCTTATAGTAGGTAAGACTTATATTCTTCATGAAGATTTAGCACCAATTGGCAAGAATCTGGCGCAGGATATTGAGTTTACTGTCACTGATGATCAACAGAATCAGCATATCACAATGATTGATACAACAGTTGGTATTCAAAAGAAAGATGAATTAGGAAATAATGTCAAAGGTGCGACATTACAGATTGTGTCTAATAAAACAAAAAACATCATTGATCAATGGACAACAGATGGATCAGTTCATTATGCGCAAGGATTGAAGGTAGGGGAAACTTATACAATTGTTGAAGTCAAAACACCAGAAGGATATGAAACATCTCCGTCCGTGACTTTGACTGTTGATGGAAAACAGGATATGTCACTGACAATGACAGATCATCGTATTATCACTGATATTTTGATCAATAAGGTTGATAGTCAAACACATAAGAACATTGTTCATAATGATTTTGAGTTTACAATTAATTTAGATGAAAAATGTCAAAAGCCATTCAAAACATTAAAGGCTGATACAACAAAAGGGACTGTCACTTTTGAAAATTTAGAGTATGGTCAAACAGTTTATGTCAAAGAAACAAAAGCGCCAAAGGGTTATCAGTTATCTGATGAAGTTGTTAAGATTGTCATTGATGATCAGCTTGAAGGAATTGGAAAGGTGCATAGTTTTCAGTATGAAAATGAAAAGATTCCAGTTGTCGTTGTGAAAACAGGAGATACGACGCACATGTTTTATTATCTGATATTAGCTGGAGGATGTTTGATTTTCATTATAAAGCTTTGTAGAACTCAAAAAGAAACAGATAGGTAAAGAAAAAGATGCAGGGATTTTGATCCATGCATCTTCTTTTCTTTTATATTGTTTTTTTATTTTATAGATTTAATAAACGTTTTGTATCTCTGGCAATCACAAGTTCTTCATTTGTAGGAATGACATAAACTTTGATTTTTGATTCAGGTTTAGAAATTAAACGTTCACCTTCACCATTTTCATTAGCATCATCATCAACAACAATACCTAATGCTTCACTTACTAATGATAGAATTTCTTTTCTAGCATAAGCAGAGTTTTCTCCAATACCAGCTGTAAAGGCAATTGCATCACATCCACCTAAAGCAATAAAATATCTACCAATGTATGCAATAACTCTTCTAAAGAAAATGTCAATAGCTAACTTAGCTCTTTCGTTTCCTTCATTAGCAGCATTTAATACATCTCTAAAGTCACTTGATACACCTGATACACCAAGTAATCCAGATTCTTTATTTAACATATGAATGACATCTTTCATATCCATACCAACTTGTTCAATCAAGTAATCAATGATAGAAGGATCCAAATCTCCACTACGAGTTCCCATCATAATTCCAGCTAATGGTGTAAATCCCATAGATGTATTAATAGATTTTCCATCTTTGACAGCTGTTAAAGAACCACCAGCTCCTAAGTGAGCAACAATGATTTTAGAATGTTCAGGGTTACCTAGTTTTTCAATAACTTTCTGTGATACATAATAATGTGAAGTTCCATGTGCACCATATTTTCTCACTTTATAATCAGTATAGAAACGATATGGAATTGGGTAAATATAACATCTTGGTTCAAGTGTCTGATGGAAAGCAGTATCAAACACAGCAACAGCACCAGCATTTGGAATAGCTTCCTTAAAAGCATAATATCCTGTTAAGTGAGCAGGGTTATGTAAAGGTGCTAATGATTTTAATTCATCAATCTTGCTGACAACATCTTCATCAATAATAGCAGATTCTTTAAAATAAGAACCTCCTTGTACAACTCTATGTCCTACACCTTTAATGTCTTCCAATGAAGACACGATATTTTTTTCTAATAATGTATCTAATAATAAATGAACAGCTTCTTTATGTGTTGGAATAGGTAAAGTACGAACATCTTTTTCACCATTGAATTTAATTGTAAAAATAGAATCTTCTAAACCAATTCTTTCAATAACACCAGAAGTAATGACTGTTTCATCATCCATTTCAAATAATTGAAATTTAAGTGATGAACTACCAGCATTCACTGCAATAATTTTTGCCATTTTTCTTATCCTCCCTTAATTCCCTTTTATTATAGCATTTATTTATAAAAAAACTAGGAAAAAATGTTTTGTAAAAAATATTTGTATTTTTTTCTAAAAAAGAATATAATAGATATGAGCCAGGGGCGCATTTGCTGAGAAAGGTTTTCACCTTGTCCCTTATGATCTGAACTGGGTAATGCCAGCGTAGAGAGTGCAAATAATGATTTTTGTGACTTTTTTACGTGGGTAGAAAAGTCTTTTTTATTTGTTGGCTTCAATGAAAGGGGATCGAATTATGAAAAAAATTTTAAAAGTTGATTTCACAGTCAAAAGTATGTGTCAGCTTGCAATGTTTATGGCTATTACACTGATTTTGAGCTATGTGAATGAAATTATTCCTTCTTTACCACAGGGAGGAACAATCTCTGTTGATGTCATTGCCATCATGTTATGTGGTTATTTAATGGGAGCTGGATATGGTGTCATTTGTGGAATAGGGGTATCTATTTTACAGTTTGTCTTAGGTTTAGCAACTTACTATGGACCATGGTCAGTTTTACTTGATTATGTATTACCACTTGCAGTATGTGGATTAACACCTTTGATGAAAACACAAAAAATTGGAAACCTTCCTATTTGCTGGGGTATTGTTTTTGTCATGTTTTTAAAATACTTATCTCATTTTGCTTCAGGCGCTTTCTTGTTTGCAAGTTATGCACCAGAAGGTATGAATCCAATTGTTTATTCATTAGGATATAATATTATCTATGTTGCACCAACACTTATATTATGTATGATTGTTGTTCCATTGTTATATCCTCGTTTAAAAAGAGCTTTTATGTAATCTCTCAGTATTGAGAGATTTTTAAATATATCGTAAAAAGTCTGTATGGAGTGGATAGTGAAGTGATATGATTCCACTATGGTAGACACATGAAATAAACAAACATGTTGATTATATCATTCTTGCTTAATACAGTCTTTTTTATCTCATATTGTTTCAAGAAAAGGACTATGAAAAACAATGGAAAGAAATAGATTTTATTTCGACTAGAAATGAATTGGTGATTGCCATGGACAAATAAAGTCGTTTTGTTATAAGTATGTTGTATAAAGGAAGTTCATTCAAATTTGATGATTGAAACACCTCTTAACGTTATTTATAATAGATATGTCAAGGGATAATTTTTTATTGTGACTTTAAAAGCTAGTGTTGCTTCGATAAAGAGTTTATCATTGTTTTAGAGTAGGCTTTAAGCAGAATTTACTGATTTGATTTTGTTAGAAAGATTTTGTATTAATCTCTAGAGTTTTCTAGAAAATGTGTTATAATGAATGTGGAATTAAAAGGAATATTTAATTTCGAAGAAAATAAGTATATGAATGGATAAGATTATCCATAATATAATTGCTGAGGATGACAGTTATTTCATCTGCGACATTTCGTTTTAAACGAAGATGTGATCATTCGAAAGTCGATGGGGACCCGACTGTGGCGGGCGCAAAAACAAATACTACAGCCCTGGAACTAGCCATTTCCTAAATTTGGCTCAGACTTTCTGAATAGAGGGATTGTTTTACAATCCCTTTTTCAGTGCTTAAAAGAGGAATAAAAATATGGAATTAAACAAAGCAAGAAATAGAATTGATATGAGAAGCTATTCTTTTCATGAATATGCATTATACTTCTGTCAATTTGATAATAAAATTCTTTGTATTGAAACGGTTGATAAAGTGTTGCAAATAAAGATCAGTACTACACAGCTACCTCATTTAATTGGGTTACAATATGCTTATGATAAACAAAGGCATAAATCAAAATATAAAGGGAAGAATGGATTTCAAATTTTATTGAATAATGAGATTGATTTAGATATGTTCGAGAATAGAATTAGACGAAATAGACCAACAGCAAATCATAAACGTATTACATGGGATATGATATTATCAAGAATTGAATGGTTACCATATTTTTTTAATAATATATCAAAAAAGCCAAGGATGAAAGAAAATAGAGAAGAACGATTGATTAACAGTTCTTTGAAAGGGGATTATTTTTATTTTAAGGTGAATAGTAATGAATATCTTATTTTATCATTGTTAAAAATTGGGGAAAAATATACTCTTGAATCGTTCATAGTATATAATGATATTCGATATTTAGGAGACCTGAATGAAGTGTGTATTAAAAATGTTTATTGGAAATAAAAAAGATAAATATGTTGTTATTATAAATGGCATATTAAATAATTAAGAGCACAATTAAAAATATTTTTAGGAATGATGTCTTTTGTCATGTCTGCTTTTATTGTGATAGTAGGTATATCTGTTGCAGAAGTAAAGCTAAATAGAATATCTAAAGAAAAACATTTTTGATCAATGATATATGGAAACAAGTACGTTAACACTACGAATGTATTGGTTAATGACTCATCTCATATTTTTGAGGTGTTAATCTGGTATTGAAAAGTTTCATTTTCTTTTTTGTAAGTTGAAAACAAAAATCTTCTGGAAATTGTTTTATATTTTTTAGTGCATGATTTCATGCCTTTTTGGCTTTATACAGTATTGTAAAATCGCTATGGAATATTATTTGCGATTACAAGTAATATATAAATTTTTTTATCAAATTGAACTAACTGTACAATTGTCATGTTGTTTGTTCATTTTTCTGCACCAACGCTTATATTGTTTATGGTTGCTGTTCCATTGTTATATCCTCGTTTAAAAAGAGCTTTTATGTAATCTTTCAGTATTGAGAGATTTTTTTACTCTATAGAAAATAGTAAATTTGCTTTAAAAAAGAGTATAACTTGTGTATAATATTTCTGTTATAGAAAGAGGTTATTGATTATGAATAAGACATTTGTTGGTCAAAATATCCTTATTCATTGTTATAAACATGATGGAAGCATTCATCGCTGTTGGGATAAAGGACTTGTTTTAGAAGAAACACCATATCATTTTATTGTGGTGAATAATAGAACGCTTGTTACGGAATCAGATGGACGTAAATGGTATACAAGAGAACCAGCTATTTGTTATTTCCCTAAGCGAAAATGGTATAATGTCATTTGTATGATTCGTAAAACAGGGGTGCATTTTTATTGTAATATTGCATCACCAACATTGTATGATGGAGAAGCTTTAAAATACATTGATTATGATTTAGATTTAAAGGTTTTTCCAGATTATAAATATAAAATATTAGATGAAGAAGAATACCAGCAACATAAAATGATGATGAATTATGGTCAAGAACTAGATGAGATATTATATCAGCAGCTAGATCAGCTGATTGAGATGGCTATGAATATGGCAGGACCTTTTAGACCTGGTTTTGCACAACATTGGTATCATTATTATCAAAGTGGAAATTATAAAAAAAGGAGAGATCATCGTGGATTTTCAAAATGAACAAGATATGATTGATTTTGGAGAAGAACTTGCTAAACGCTTATTTCCTAATGCTGTGATTACATTAGAAGGAGATTTAGGTGTTGGTAAAACAACATTTACAAAAGGAATTGGAAAAGGTCTAGGTGTTAAAAAGATTATTAATTCACCAACTTTTACGATTGTGAAGGAATATCAGGGAAGATGGCCTTTATATCATTTTGATGCTTATCGTTTAGAAGGTGAAAATGAAGAATTAGGATTTGAAGAAATGTTTGAAAATGATGGTGTTTGTGTTATTGAATGGCCAATGTATATTCAAGATATATTACCTCAAGAAAGATTAGAAATACATATGACAAAAAATAGTGATCAGACACGTCAAATGACATTTGTACCTTATGGAGAAAAATATCAGCAATTATTGGAGGAGATGAAAATATGTTACAACTTATAATGGATACATCGAATCAATATTTAATGGTTGCTTTATATGAAGATGATCAATGTTTGTCATCTCTTCAGGAAATGGGGTCTAAACGTCAATCAGAAAATGCAATTCCCTATCTTCAAAAATTATTAGAAAAACATCAAAAGGAATTACTGGATATTGATGAAATGGTCATTACATTAGGACCTGGTTCTTATACGGGAGAAAGAGTTGCTTTAACAATAGCAAAAACATTAAGTGTTATTTCTTCAGTACATATCAAAGCTATTTCTTCTTTAGCAGCTTATGCAGGTTTACAAAAATGTGTATCTGTGATTGATGCACGTAGTCAAAAAGTTTTTGTCTGTGCTTATGAAAATGGACAAGCAGTTATTCCAGAACAAATGATAGATATTCAACAGTTTCCACAATTTATGCAAGATTATAGTGATTTTCAAGTTGTTGGACAAAATGAAGTTGTGGGGTATGAACCTAATACGGTTGATTTGGCTAAAAATTTACATGAATTAGCCAAGCAGACATCAATCGTGCAAAATGTTGATGCTTTAGTACCACGCTATCTTAAAGATGTTGAGGCTAAAAAGATATGCTTATAGAAGCTTTACAGTCAGAAGAAATTGAGACGCTCGTGCAGTTAGAACACACTTTAATGACATCACCTTGGTCAAAAGAAGATTTTGAATACGAATTGTTAGAAAATCCATTTGCACATATTTTTGTTTTAAAAAAGGAAATGGAAATCATTGGATATGTTGATCTTTGGGTGATGTATGAACAGGCACAAATTGCATCTATTGGGATAAAAAAAGAAGAACAATCTCAAGGTTATGGACAAAAGCTTTTAGAATTTGCTTTATCTTATGCCAGGGATGCAGGTGTAAACACGATGAGTTTAGAAGTACGAAAATCTAATCAAAAAGCGACTAGGCTTTATCAAAAAAATGGATTTGATATTCAATCCATACGTCGAGATTATTATCAGGATAATCATGAAGATGCTTATTTAATGACAAAAGAAATGGAGGGAAAAGCATGAGTCTTATTTTAGCAATTGAATCAAGTTGCGATGAAATGGCAGTGGCGATTTTAAAGGATAAACGTGAACTCTTATGCAATGTTGTCGCATCACAAATTGATACACATCGTATGTTTGGTGGAGTTGTTCCAGAAATTGCCAGTCGTATGCACGTAGAATGTGTATCGACTGTCTTAAAGACAGCCTTAAATGAAGCCCAAATCAATATGCAGGATATAGATGCCATTGCCGTTACCAAAGGGCCTGGACTGGTAGGATCTTTACATGTTGGGATGCAGGCTGCCAAAACATTGGCATTAGCTTATCATAAACCATTGATTGGTGTTCATCATATTGCTGGACATATTTATGCTAATGAACTTGTCGAAGACATTCAATATCCATGTTTGTGTCTGGTTGTCAGTGGTGGGCATAGTGAACTTGTTTATATGAAACATGAATTTTCATTTGAAGTCATTGGTCAGACTTTAGATGATGCGATTGGAGAAGCTTACGATAAGGTTGGACGTGTATTGCATTTGCCTTATCCAGGAGGACCAGTTATTGATCGTATGGCCAAAGAAGGAAAACATACTTATGCTTTGCCATTACCCATGAATGATGAAAGCTATAATTTTTCTTTTAGTGGTTTAAAATCAGCAGTGATTAATCTTTGTCATAATGCATCACAGCGTGGTGAAGAGATTATTCCTCAAGATTTAGCATGTTCTTTTCAGGAAGTTGCTGTTGATGTTCTGGTTTCTAAAACAATCAAAGCGGCTCAGGATTATCATGTTAAACAGATTATCGTGGCTGGGGGAGTCAGTGCAAATCAGGGATTAAGACAAGCACTGACAAAGCGTAGTGAGATACCTGTTTTATTTCCACCAATGCGCTATTGCACAGATAATGCAGCTATGATTGCTTCGGCAGCACGTGTGATGTTTGAACATCAGAAATTTTCATCACTTGACTTAATGGTCAAACCGTCATATGATTTAGAAGAGGAAAGTCTTGGTGAATCTTAATGGAAAAAAAGCAGCATAAAATTTCAAAAGCAACAATGTCACGTTTTCCCGTTTATTTAAAGGCATTGCGTAATATGCAACATGAAGGGCAAAACAACTTTTTATCAAGTGAATTATCTGAGGCAACAGGAATCTTGGATACAACCATTCGTCGTGATTTTAGTTTTTTGACACACAAAGAAACATTAGGTAAACGTGGTATCGGATATGATACAAAGGAAATTATTAATATTCTTAATAATGTTCTTGGTTTAGGGTTAGATGAATCTATTATTTTGATTGGTGTTGGTAACTTAGGAAGTGCCATCTTAAAATATAATCGCTGGCAATATACAGTTGGAAAAATTGTGTGTGGTTATGATTTGGATCAAAATAAAGTTGGAGAACGCTTTGGTGTTAAACTTTATCATATTGATGATTTGGAAAAAACATTTCCTCAAGGCTGCAAGATTGCAATATTAGCTATTAGTGAAAATGTTCAGGAAACAGTCGATCGTTTAATGGATTTAGGCATTAAAGGAATTGTAGATTTTACGCATACACATTTTACAGTTCATAGTGATGTTGTTGTACAGACAGTCGATGTTGTTGTGGCTATTCAGGAATTGATTTTAAAAATGCATGTCAATGATGAATAAAGTATTGAAATTTTGTGAGAAAGATGTTAATAATAGATGTACAGGTAATGATTTGAGAACGTATTATAGTGAAGTTTGATAGCGACTTTTGGATGGTGTAAGCAAAAGAAACTGTTATAATATGGAACACTCAATGAACCGGATAGGAGAAATGTAAGTAGACTATCCCGCTAAACAGCGTTATGGTAAGAGAGCATATTCATGATGAATATGAATGAGGATGGTACCGCGATATTATAGTCGTTCCTTTTAGGAACGGCTTTTTTTATAAAAAGGAGGAGAGAGATTCATGTTTGAATTTATGACAGTCAGAGAATTGTATGAAATGGTTTTATCTGGGGAAGATTTTGAAACTGAAGGTTTAGAATATGTTGAATTAGATGGATGGGTACGTACAAATCGTGATAATGGAAAAGTTGGTTTTATAGCTTTAAACGATGGAACATATTTTAGAAACTGCCAGATTGTATATTTACAGGAAACTTTATCAAATTATGATGATATCAAACATATCAGTACGGGAAGTGCTATTCGTGTTTTAGGAAAATTAAAACTCACACCTGAAGCTAAACAGCCTTTTGAAATTGAAGCAACACAGGTTGTTGTAGAAGGTGCATGTGATGAAGATTTTCCACTTCAAAAGAAAAGACATTCTTTTGAATATATGAGAGAAATTCCTCATCTTCGTCCACGTGCCAATACATTTTACGCTATTTTTAGATTAAGAAGTGTTTTATCAATGGCTATTCATGAATTTTTCCAGTCACAAGGTTTTGTTTATGTGCATACACCAATAATTACAAGTAATGATGGTGAAGGTGCTGGAGAAATGTTTAGAGCAACAACCATTGATAATACTGAATTTGATAAAGATTTCTTTGGTAAAGAAGCGTTTTTAACCGTAACAGGACAATTACATGTCGAAGCATTCTGTATGGCTTTTAGAGATGTTTATACATTTGGACCAGCTTTTAGAGCTGAAAATTCAAATACATCACGTCATGCCAGTGAATTCTGGATGATTGAACCAGAAATTGCTTTTGCTGATCTAGAAGATGATATGGATTTAATTGAAGATATGGTCAAATACTGTATTGACTATGTTTTAGAAAATGCACCTGAAGAAATGAAATTCTTTGAACAAATGATTGATAAAGAATGTATTCAAAGAATTACTCATGTCAGAAATAGTGAATTTAAACGTATGACATATACAGAAGCTATTGATATTTTAAAACAGGCCGATGTTAAGTTTGAAAATAAAGTTGAATGGGGTATGGATCTCAATAGTGAACATGAACGCTATATCTGTGAAAAAATTGTAGGTGGACCAGTGTTCTTAACAGATTATCCAAAAGAAATTAAAGCTTTCTATATGCGTTTAAATGATGATGGCAAGACTGTTGCAGCATGTGATTTGCTGGTGCCAGGAATTGGGGAATTAGTTGGTGGAAGTCAGCGTGAAGAAAGATATGAAGTTCTAGAAAAAATCATGGATGAAAAACAAATGTCTAAAGAAGGACTTCAATGGTATATGGATTTAAGAAGATTTGGTGGATGTAAACATGCTGGATTTGGACTGGGATTCGACCGTTTCTTAATGTATTTGACAGGTATGCAAAACATTAGAGATGTTGAACCATTCCCAAGAACACCAAGAAACTTAAAATTCTAAAATATAACGGGATTCCCGTTATATTTTTTCATATTCAATTATTTCAATTTGTAGTATAATAAAATTATGAGGTGAAAAGACAGTGAATGAAATCTTCTTTATCAATACCTTTTTTAATATTGTTTATCGTAATGAATCAGCATATATGCGTGATTTATTGATGTCATATGACTATATACAAAGTTTTGTTCAATGGCTTTGCCAACGCCATATTTCGTGTGATGTTTTATCTTCTATCACAAGGGATGATTATGCATTGTTGTCACGTTTTATGAAAGCTGAAGATGTGGATCATATTTTGCATAAGCCTTTTTCTAGTGAAATGGAAACAATGGCTCAAACATATCAGGATGCTATTCACATTGTTTATGTGCCTGGATTTGATGAATCTTCTTTTCAAATGACATCTTTTCCTGAATACGAGAATATTTATTTCTATGCTATTTCAGAACATTTTCAACGTGATAATTTATCTTTCTTTGATCCTTTTCCAGCCTTTTTCTGTGCTTTAAATCATGCTGATATGTGGCCAGGATGCTTAATTTTTAAAGGACAACAGACGGTATTTGCGCCGATACATAATCAAAAAGATTTCTTACAGTTAACATCCTATATTGAAAATCAAGTTTGCTTATTTGACGTTTATAATCAGTATCAGGATGATGCCTATTTCATTCAATTGAGTGATTTGCATCTCGGTAAAGATAAACGTCAAAAGGGACTGGAGCGTCTTTATGCTTCATTGGATGAACTGATTCCAAGATTACCTTCTTTATGGGCAGTTAATATTTTGATAACAGGTGATTTGATGGAATCTCCTAATCGTAAAAATATGTATTTAGCCAATGATTTTATGAATAGTCTTAAAAAGCGTTATAAGGCGAATGTGACTTTTATTTTAGGAAATCATGATGTGATTGTTCATGGCTTTAATTTTGCTAGAAATCAAAAAAGTAAAGTGATTGCTTATCTGCTTGGTGAAAATGTTAAAGTTTTAGAACAGGAAAAAATCGTTATTATTAAAATGGATACAACAAGTGAAGGAAACTTAGCGAGAGGAAAAGTAGGAAAAAGACAACTTGATGAAATAGATGATGAATTGTCAGCTATTGATCATTTAGAAGAATATACATTATTAGTGATGTTGCATCACCATGTTTATCCCATTGATAAAGCAGAGTTTATTAAAACCAAATGGCATGAAAAAACATTTATCAATCGTATTATAGAAACTTCAAAAGTTCTGGTTGATGCACCATTATTAATTGATTGGCTAAAAAAACGACATATTCATTATGTGTTTCATGGCCATAAGCATTTACCTTTTTTTAAAAAAGAAGATGATTGTTATTATATTGGAGCAGGAAGTGCTACGGGTGGCTTAAAAGAAAGTCGTAGCCGTTATATTTCCTACAATGTGATGAAATATAATATTCATGAACAGAAGATGAAAATCTGTATGATTTTTTATGATGATAAAGCTAAGGCTGAAAGACAAAGAGTAGAAGTTTATTTATTTGAGGGAGGAAATAATCATGAAATTAGTAAATCGCATGAAAGATGAAGAATTAGGAACAGCTATACTGTATAATTTTACAAAAGGGTATGGAAAACCTGTACCATTAGAATTGTATGATGTTGTTTTACCACTTCTTTATCATGATTTTATAAGAGAACATGTTTTAACATATACGTCATTACAGGAGTGTATCTATCAATGTATACAAAATGAAAAACATTTTAAACAACATCTTTTAGAAAAAATTGAAGATGATAAAACAATGACATCTAAAGCTTTAGGTATTGCGATGATTCAGCATATTTTAAAATTTGAAATTGTAGATACTGTGATGTGTGGGGTAGCTTTACCAACTGATATTTTAGATTTAAATGAAGCTATCTGGCTTGGAAAACTTTTCCAGGATGTTTCACTAGAAGATTTTATGACATTATTAAAACAGGAAGATACACATATTGTTGTTTTACAAAGTGCTTCCGTTGGAAAAGATGTTGATTTGTCAAAAATTGCTTCTTTAGGACAAGTGACCATGTATGAAGATACAAAACCTTCAGAAATTAAAGGTCGTATTTTAGGTGCTGATATTGTGATTACAAATAAAAATGAAATGACAAAGGAAGTGCTGGAAGGTTTAAAACATTTGAAATTAATCTGTTTATTTGCGACAGGAACGAATAATGTTGATTTAGAATATTGTCGTGATCATGGCATTAAGGTCGCTAATGTAAAAGATTATTCGACTAAGACAGTTGCTCAACATACGTTAGCTTTATTGATGCATTTGGTAGAGAAAAATGTGACATACGATCATTTTGTTAAATCAAAAGCATATTGTCAAAGTCAGTGTTTTAGTTATTTTGATGATGTTTTCCATGATGTTGCTTCTATGACTTGGGGGATTGTCGGATTAGGTCATATAGGTCGCCAAGTCGCAGGTATCGCAAAGGCTATGGGTGCTAAAGTTCAATATTATTCGACAAGTGGTCAAAATGCAACCAGCGATTATCAGCAGGTTGACTTTGATACTTTGTTAAAGACATCAGATATTATTAGTATTCATGCACCATTAAATGAAAAGACACATTATTTATTTAATGAAGAAGCTTTAAGAAAAATGAAACCAACGGCATATCTCATCAATGTTGGACGTGGTGGCATTATAGAAGAAAAAGCTTTAGTGAAAGTCTTGAATGAAGGACATTTAGCAGGAGTTGGCTTAGATGTCTTTGAACATGAACCATTATTAGAAGATGATGTGCTTTATTCTATTCAAGATATGAATAAGGTTATCTTCACACCACATATTGCCTGGGGTTCTATTGAAGCAAGACAAAGATGCGTAGATGAAGTTTATGAAAATATACTTGCCTTCTTAAAAGGAGAAGAAAGAAATATTGTCAATAATGAATAAATCGTGTATGATAGAAAAAAATAAAAAAAGAAGGAGGAGTCTACGTCAGTAGCAAAGCATGTACGGTCTTATGATCGGAATTAACGCCTGTGGACTAGAAATGAGGATGAAGCAGGAAAATTTTGTTATATGTAGCATGATGTTATGGAACAAATTATTATTGCAATCATTATTATTGCACTCGGTTTTTATGTATTTAAGTTTTATCCTTTTGAAAAAGGAAATGTCATGAAATTAGTGATAGCAGCTATTTTTATTATCTTAACAGCTATCTGTAAAAGATTGGCTATTATGATTCCGTTATTTGGAGCTGAAAGTCTTAAAATTGGATTTGAATATATTCCCTTGATGTTAGCGGGGTATTTCTTATCACCAAGTTATGCCTTTATTGTTGGTTTGTGTAGCGATGTGATTGGTTTGATTTTAGTACCTACAGGATTTCCATTCTTTGGATTTACCTTAGGAACAATTCTTGTCAGTGTCATTCCGTCATTGATTCATGAACATTCAAAAAATATCAGCCCACAAAATGTTTTACGCATTGTAATTGGACTGATTTTGGTTTTAGGTATTGGGGCTTCCATTTATATTGGACAGCTTGATTCAGTGAATATTTCTGAAACAGTGTATCATCTTCAATCACAAGATAAAATCACACTGATAAGTATTTGTCTGTTGTTATCATTGATATTTATGATAGTGATTGCATTTTTAAAACGTAAAATTAATGCACAGGAAGCCAAAACCTTTTCAACATGGGTTTTATGTGTTGTCCTTACGGAATTGGTTGTCACTTTATGTTTAACACCATTATGGTTAGATATGATGTATCAGATTCCTTGGACAATCTCACTATGTATAAGAGTTGTTAAGGAATGTGCAGTTTTACCAATTGAAATTTTTATCGGTTATATTCTGATTCCTATTTTAAATAGAATATGGGTACGTTTAGAAAAATGACAACAAGAATTAAGATTCTTGTTGTTTTTTGATTTCATGCCCATCTTCATCAACTTCAATCACTTCAAAAAAGTATTCAAAGATACGCGTTAAAAGTTTTTTCATGATTCATCATTTCCTTTCAAGAAGAGTATATGTACAACAAAAAAAATCATGTTTGAAAAGTCAAAAAATGTAAACACTATGTAAGAGGTGATGAAAAATGGATCGTAAAGAATATGATCAGTTGGCTGAATCTTTGAAACCAACTGGACATAAGATGAAAAATGCGTTTTATGCATTTTTGTATGGAGGTGTCATTGGTGCTATTGCGCAAGGTGTTTTAGAGTTTTTTATGAATGTTTATCATGTTAAACAAGAAGATGCAACACCTATGATGATTATTACATTAGTTTTTATAAGCTGTTTGTTAACGGGATTAGGTATTTATGATAAATTGGCTCAAAAAGCAGGAGCTGGGACATTTATTCCCATTACTGGTTTTGCTAATAGTATGACATCATGTGCTTTAGATAGTCAAAGTGAAGGATTGATTATGGGGATTGGCAGCAATATGTTTAAGCTAGGAGGAACTGTCATTACATATGGCATTGTCAGTTCAGCACTGCTGGGAGTGATTCGTTATGTCATTACACTTTTTGGGTAATTCGGTGACTTTAGAAAATGTTTATATTGCTTCTTCAGGGACAGTCTGTGGACCATTGGAATATTTAGGACCATTAGGAAGCTGTTTTGATAAAAGTTTGCAGGATTATCATTATGGTGAAAAATCATTTGAAAAAGCTGAACGTAAAATGTTGAGGGATGCATTGGATATTTGTTTGAAAAGAGAAAAACTGAAATATAAAGATATTGATTTATATTTAGGAAGTGACTTGTTAAATCAGATTACATCTGTCAACTATCTGGCAAGAGAACTGCCTCAACCCTTTGTTGGATTATATGGCGCATGTTCAGGTTTTGCCTTGTCCATGGCGATGGCTGGCTTGTTGATAGATGCTGGCTATGTAGACAAAATTGTGACAATGGTATCAAGTCATAATGCAACGGCTGAAAGACAATACCGTTATCCTGTTGAATATGGTGTCCAAAAAAAAGACACAACAACCTTTACAGCGACCGGAGCTGTGTCCACTTTATTAACCAATCAGCCACAGTCTGTAAGAGTTGAAGCTATCACATTAGGACGTGTCATAGATTACTCACAGAATGATGCTAATGATATGGGACGTGCCATGGCACCAGCGGCTTTTGATACTCTCATGAATCATTTTCAGGATTTAAAACGCACTTTTCATGATTATGATTTGGTTGTGACAGGGGATTTATCTATGTATGGTCATCAGATTTTAAAAGAAATGCTGCAACGTCATAAAATGGATGTTGTGCGATATAACGATTGTGGATGCATGTTATATGATTTATCTTCACAGCCTGTTTTTCAAGGTGGCAGTGGCTGTGCCTGTAGTGCTTTGGTGACAATGGGTTCATTATACCCACAACTTAAAGACAAAAAATTAAAACGTGTGCTAGTTGTTTCAACAGGAGCCTTATTATCACCAATGATGAGTGCGCAAAAAGAAAGTATTCCATGCATTGCTCATGCCATCAGTCTGGAGGCGATAGAATGAATTATATCATGGCTTTTTTGTTTAGTGGTTTTGTTTGTCTGATAGCTCAGCTTATTTATGATCATAGTCGTTTGACACCTGGTCATATTACCAGTTTATTTGTTGTTTTAGGTTCGTTTTTAGATCTTTTCCATATTTATGATCGTCTGGTTGATATTTTTCATGCAGGAGCATTAATACCTATTACCAGTTTTGGACATTCTTTAATGCATGGAGCCATGGCAGCTACCAAAGAGTATGGTGTTTTTGGTATTGCAATGGGAATGTTTGATTTAACAGCGGCTGGAATTAGTGCAGCTATTCTCTTTGGATTCCTTGTGGCTATTCTTTTTAAACCGAAATCATGAATAATTCTTATGATTTGAAACATCGTATTTTAAATTTTAAAGGAAGACTGGTTCATCTTTATTTTTTAGCCAGTTTATCTAACGATGTTTTGATTTCACGACTGGTAGAAGGTATTGAAAATAGAGAAGGAAAAGATTTAGAAAACTGTATCAACATGGGAGATGTTGAAATCGTTTCTACAAATCAGATTCAAAAAATTCAAAAAGCTGTTCTTGGTGGTAATAGTGCTTTATTTGATGGTGAAATCACCTATTTAATGGATACCAAAAATTTTCCAAATCGTGCTATTCAAGAACCAGAAACAGAAAAAAGTGTCCGTGGAGCTAAGGATGGCTTTAATGAGTCTATCTTAAATAATACAGGGTTGATTCGTCGTCGTATTCGTTCACCTGAATTATGTTTTCATTTAACAACAATGGGAACGCAAAATCCTATTGATATTGCGGTGGCTTATCTGGAAGATAAAGTTGATCGACAAGTCTTACAACAACTTTTAACTCGTATTTCTCAAGTTCAAACTCAAGAATTTATCATGACTGATCGTGCTATTGAAGAAGTTTTATTGAATCAGGGATATAACCCTTTTCCTTTAGTGCGATATAGTGAAAGACCTGATATTGTCGCAACCCATATTCAACATGGTTATATTGCGATTATATGTGATACATCTTCTTCTATAGTGATGTTGCCAACAACTCTTTTTGAAATCTTAGAACATGTTGAAGAACATCGTCAGACACCATTGATTGGGACATTTATACGATTCATACGTATGACTGCAGTCTTTTTATCTATATATCTTGTTCCTATTTTTGCTTTAAGTTCATCCTTTTTACAATGGGATTATTCCTTTTTTATACAGATTCTCATTATGGAATTATCTATTGAACTCTTACGTATTGCGACTGTTCATACGCCACAATCATTGTCTAATGCGATGGGATTGATTGCAGCTATCTTACTTGGAGAATTTGCTATTCAGCTTGGCTTTTTTTCAGAAGATATTTTGATGTTTTGTGCGATTGGAACTGTGGGTGGTTTTGCAACCCCTAATTATGAATTATCACTGACCAATAAATATATCAAAATCATGATGATTATCTCCGTTATGTTATTGAATATATATGGATTTATTCTATTTAATCTGATTTTTTGGATCAGTTTAGCACGTATCAAAACCTTTGGTGTTTCTTATTTATATCCCTTGTATCCTTTCCATGGTAAAGAATTATTACGCTTTTTTATTAGACAACCTAAAAAAGATTAATATCTTCTTAATCATTTCTTAAAGAAGATATTTTTTTGTTCTGATAAACTCTTACAGGGTGATCAAGATGACACATAGATTAATGAACGCTTTTTTGATCAGTATGCTGCCATTGTTTTTTATACAATATAGTCCATTATATGAAATGGTTGTGATAGATTGGTTAAATCTTTTAGCGTGTATAGGTATTCTCTTTTATTTGATAGGTGTATGGTCTCATCTTTATCAAAGAAGACATGGCTGGTTTTATACATTTTTAGGTTCTTTTGTACTTGTCGAAGCAAAGATGGGCTTATTGATTGTTTTTTCACAGGAAAGATATTTAATGAATACTATGCTTTTTTATAATGTTTATGTTATATTTTCAATAGGATTGATGTTTTATGTCATTTGGTGCTATGTCGATGAGTCACAATGTTGAGATTTGTCAGATAATGGTATTTCATATCTTCTAAAATAATGTTAGAATAAGAAAGTAACGGGGAGAAGAGAATATGGAAGAAAAAAATTATCGTCATTATATACAGATTTTAAAAGAAGAACTGGTTCCTGCTATGGGATGTACAGAACCTATTGCTTTGGCTTATTGTGCAAGTAAATGTCGTGATGTTTTAGATGATGACATTGTAAAAGCTAAAGTCAAAGTGAGTGGGAATATTATTAAAAATGTTAAAAGTGTTGTTGTTCCTAATACTGGAGGTTTAAAAGGAATTCCTTCAAGTATTGGAGCTGGTGTAGTGGCAGGAATTACAGAAAATGTATTAGAAGTCATTGCGCATGTGACTGATCAGCAAAAAAAGGAAATGCAACAATGGTTGAGTCGAACACCTATTGAAATTATACCTATAGAAAGTGAATATGCATTAGACATCTGTGTTGAATTAATTGGTCAAAATCATCGTGCAAAAGTACGTATTGCAGGTTTTCATACCAATATTGTGTATATTGAAAAAGATCAGGAAGTCCTTTTCCAGATGGGAGTCGTTGCTTCTACGGATCAGACTTTAACAGATCGCAGCTTATTGAATATTCGTGATATTTATGAGTTTGCCAAAAATGTAAAGATTGAAGAAGTGCAAGATATTTTACAGCGACAAATTGATTATAATTATGCTATTGCATGTGAAGGATTAAAAAATGACTGGGGTGCACATATTGGCCAGATTCTATTAAAGACATATGGTGATGATGTCAAAGTCAAAGCCAAGGCCTATGCAGCAGCTGGAAGTGATGCCAGAATGAGTGGCTGTGAAATGCCAGTCATTATTAATTCGGGAAGTGGTAATCAGGGAATGACAGCATCTTTACCAGTCATTGTATATGCCAAAGAATATCATAAAAGCCAAGAAGAACTTTATCGTGCATTGATTGTATCCAATTTATGTACAATTCATCAAAAAACTGGGATTGGAAGACTATCTGCCTATTGTGGCGCTGTCAGCGCTGGAATTGGAGCAGGATGTGGAATTGCCTATTTGCTTGGTGGTGACTATGAAGCTCTTTGTCATACAGTGGTTAATGGATTAGCTATTGTATCAGGTATTATCTGTGATGGGGCGAAACCATCATGTGCTGGAAAGATTGCTGCCAGTGTGGATGCAGGAATATTAGGATACTATATGTATAAAAATGGCTGTGAATTTAAAGACGGTGAAGGTCTTGTTTTAAAAGGTGTAGAAAATACGATTCAAAATATTGGTCAACTATCAAGAGAAGGTATGAAAGAAACAGACAAAGAAATTATTAAATTGATGTGTCGATAAGAAGAAAATCCTTTGTAAAAAGGATTTTTACTTTATCAAAAAGTATGCTATAAGCAAATATTATGTTATAATCTTTATAAAGATAAAAAAGTGTGTCATAAAAAAATGCGTATATAAATAATAGGAGGAGCTATTATTATGATGAATTTTAGAAATTGATTTGATACGCATATTAAGAATTATTTTTGTCATCCTGACTGCTTTGCTAGTCTTTTGAATGGTCTTATGTTTCAAGGAAAGTGTGTCATTGATGATAGTCATGTGTAGATTGTATATATACAACATTCCTTCGTCAGCATGAAGTCATGTCTATAATGAAAGAATATTTGATGTTTATTGGTCTTGATGAAAAGTAGTTTTAAAACAAGAATAAAAGAGATTTGATCTATGGATTAAAGATATTCAATAGAAGAATGCCGATAGAAAAGAAATTGACTGTTAGTCATGAAGTTAAGAAAATGATGTAAAAGATGTTTTCTTTAAAAAACAACAATCTCATAGAAAAATATTTAGGTATTCTATATAGTCATGGCATTGGACTTTATGTTATAATACATAAGTTAGTGGAGGTGGAAGCATGGCATATGAAGTTGTTCTTGAAGATTTTCAGGGTCCATTAGATTTATTGTTGCATTTAATTAAAGAAAAGGAAATGGATTTGGAAACTTTGGAAGTCTCAGTTATTACTGATCAATATCTTGCTTATATTGATCAAATGGATGCTCAACAATTAGAAACAATGTCAGAATATTTAGTCATGGCAGCACAGTTAATTGAGATGAAAAGTAAAATGCTTTTACCAGCCCAAAAGGTTGAATTGGAAGATGATTATCAGGAAGATCCAAGAGAACAGTTAATCAAACGATTAATTGAATATAAAAAATATAAAGATGTCTTAGATGAATTTAAAGAAAAATATGAACAAAGACAATATATTCATACAAAAGCTCCTGCTTTTATGGATGAATATGTTATTGATACAACAGAAATGATTCCAGATAATTTGGAAGTCTATGATTTAATTAGAGCTATGCAAAAGATGTTTCAAAGAAAAGCATTATTAGCACCATTAGAATCTAAAATAGCACGTGTTGAGATTTCTATTGATGAACGTAGTGATCAGATTAGACAGTATTTTCGTATACATAAAAATCAAAGAGTCAAGTTAGAAGATTTGTTTGAGGAACCAACAAAAATCTTCTTTGTGATTACTTTTTTATCTGTTCTTGTTTTAGTCAATAAAAATGAACTGGTTATTGAACAGGATGGAAACTTTGAAGATATCTATTTAAAGGAGAGAGTTTGATGGACAAAAATGAAATATTAAGTGTGATAGAAGGTATGTTGTTTTTATCAGGAGATGAAGGTTTAACAATCAAACAAATCTCTTCTGTTTTAAAATTAAGTAAAAAAGAAGCGACACAATATGTTGATGAACTGATTCAAATTGAAAATGATAAGACAATCAAAGGGTTTGAACTGGTTAATTTTGGTGGTGTCTATAAATTTGCCACACTTGCCAAACATCATGAATATTATCAAAGAATGATTGAACAAAGTGAAAATACATTGTCTAATGCAGCATTAGAAACTTTAGCAATCATTGCTTATAATCAACCTGTTACACGTGTACGTATTGAAGAAATACGTGGTGTTGGATGTGATGCGATGATTAGAAAACTAGCTGCGAAAGCTTTAATTAAAGAAGTTGGACGAGAAGATACACCGGGTAAACCCATCTTATATGGAGTGACAGATGAATTTATGGATGCATTTTCATTGACTTCCTTAGATGAATTGCCTGAATTAAAAGAAATGAAGGAAGATTTTGATCAGGAAGATATTTTTAATACGAAATATACAGAAGAATAATATTGTAGGGTAGGAAGATATCATGGCGTATATTTATGCAATTTCAGATATTCATGGAAGATATGATTTATTAAAGAATGTTGTTGATGAATGGGTTCGTTTTGAAAATGGTGATCAATTGATTTTAGTTGGTGATTATATTGATGGTGATTGTCATGGAAATTCATGTTTGACACTGCAATATATTTATCAGCTCCAAATTGCATATCCTCAGCAGGTGATTGTTTTACAAGGAAACCATGAAGAATGGTTACTATCTTTTTTAGAAGATCGTGAAACTTATCTGGATACGCAAATAGATATGTCTTTTTCAACGTTAGAAAGTTTTACAGGTGAAGAAGAAATGACATCCATCTATCAACGAGCATCTGCTTATCATCAAGATCGTTTCTCTATAATAGAAGATATGTATCATCAATGCCGTGAACTGATATGTCAAAAACATGCTTCTGTTATGAACTGGTTAAAACATTTACCTTATTATTATGAAAATGATCATCAGATCTTTGTGCATGCTGGTATTGAAGTCATTGATTATCAGCCAGAACTATGGAAACAGGTATCAACAGTCAATACCTATTTGATGAAATATCCTGCCTCGCAAGGACAGTTTTATAAAAAAGTCATTGCTGGACATATTGGTACACATCAAGTAACTCATCAATCTGATTTTCATCAAATCTGTTGTTTAGGTGATTTTATATATTTAGATTCTTCTGTGATCACAACACAATTTTTAAATGTTTTACAATATGATTGTCAAACATGTCGTTATCAGGGATTGATCAAAAAAAATCAACAATGGCAAACATATGATATAGCTCATTTTAACAAGTGATAGGATATTCTATCACTTTTTATTGACTTACAAGTTACTCTATGCTAACATTTGGATACTTCGGTTAGATAAGACTAACAAAAAAAGGAGAGTATTCATGTTTGACAAGAGATTATTAAAAGAAATGCCAGATGCAAAATCATATATATGGAAACAGGTATTTTGTCAATGGATAGCTTTATTGATGAATATTGTGTTGACGTTATTGATATGTGTTTTGTTTATACAGTTGTTTGATCAACAACTTTCCATAGAAAAAGTTGTTTTGATTTTACTTGTTATGATTGTATCTTTGATGATACGAGCTTATGTTTTAAAAAAGGCAACTTATTATTCTTTTAAAGGAGCAAGTCTTGTGAAAAAGACTTTAAGACAGCGTCTTTTTGAAAAAGTTTTAAGTTTAGGAAGTCATTATCAAGATCATGTTAGAACAAGTGAATTGGTTCAATTATCAGTGGAAGGTATTAATCAGTTAGAAACTTATTTTTCATTATATTTACCACAATTATTTTATAGTGTTTTAGCACCAGTCACATTATTTGTTTTGACAGCTTTCTTAGACTGGAAAAGTGCTTTGGTTTTATTTGTCTGTGTTCCATTGATTCCTGTTTCGATTATTTTCGTACAGAAGTTTGCCAAAAAACTGCTTTCTAAATATTGGAACAGCTATACAACACTAGGAGATAGTTTTTTAGAAAATCTTCAGGCACTTACAACATTAAAAATTTATCAAAGTGATGCTTATAAACAACAACAGATGAATCAGGAAGCAGAGAATTTTAGACGTATTACAATGCGTGTCTTGATTATGCAATTAAATAGTATCAGTATTATGGATATTGTTGCTTATGGTGGGGCAGGATTGGGATGCTTTTTTGCGATTACACATTTTCAAAATCAGACTTTATCATTGTTTGGTGCATTGTTTATTGTTTTGATGTCTTTTGAGTTCTTTATTCCATTAAGACAGTTAGGATCTTTCTTTCATATTGCGATGAATGGTATTGCTGCGAGTGATAAAATCTTTAAAATCTTAGATTTGCCTGTATCATCAGATGGTCAATATGATTTAGATACTTCCTTTGATATCAGACTTGAACATGTTTCTTTTCAATATGATGACAAAAGACCTATTTTAAAGGATGTATCTTTACATATTCAGCCACATCAATTTATTGGTATTGTCGGAGAAAGTGGTTCAGGAAAAAGTACAATAGCCAAGTTAATGATGGGCTATCACCGTTGTTTAGAAGGACATCTTTATATGGGTGAGCATCAACGTAGTGATATTCGTGATGAGAGTTTTATGGAACATGTGATGTATGTGACACATGATCCTATGATATTGAAAGGAACGGTTAGAGAAAATCTAAATATGTTTTCACAATATTGTGATGAACAATTATGGGATGTATTAAAGCAAGTGCGTTTAGATGGCTTTTTCCATGAACAAATGGGATTGGATACGCCTTTATTAGAAAATGGAAGTAATTTATCTGGTGGACAAAAACAACGATTGAATCTTGCTAGAGCATTACTTAAAAACGTAGATGTCTATATTTTTGATGAGGCCACAAGTAATATTGATGTAGAGAGTGAAAACCATATTTTAAATGTCATTGAGACATTAACACAAACAAAAACTGTTATTTTCATTACCCATCGTTTACAAAGTGTGGTTCATTGTGATGAGATTTATGTGATGCAACAAGGGGCTTTGGTAGAACAGGGAACACATCAAAAACTTATGCATCAAGAAGGCATTTATCATCATATGTATCAAAGTCAACAGGAATTGGAGGTGTATAGCCATGAATAATGTACAATTGATCTGGAAAATGTTAAAACTTGTCAAACCATTAACACTTCCAATGTTAGGAGCTGTTTTGTTAGGTGTTTTAGGTTTTCTTTGTGCGATTGGTATTCCCGTTATAGCGGTGATGGCTATTTTACAGACAACAGGGATGTATGCACACTTTCCTCTTTCATGGGTTTTAGGTATTTTGCTATGTTTGGCAATACTAAGAGGTGTCCTTCATTATGGTGAACAGGCATTGAATCACTATATTGCGTTTAAACTTCTAGCGATTATACGTGATCAAGTATACACGGCATTAAGACGTCTGGCACCAGCCAAATTGGATGGTAAAGACAAAGGCAACTTAATTTCTATTATTACCAATGATATTGAGTTACTTGAAGTTTTCTATGCTCATACGATTTCACCAGTTTTGATTGCTTTTTTCACATCTTTGATTTTATTGAAATTTTTTGCTCATATACATATATTCGCTATGATGATTGCTTTGATTGCTTATTTGATGATGGCTATTGTGATTCCCTTTTATGTCAATCACAAAGGGCAGGAGATAGGGCAAAAGAATCGTGATGAAATTGGCAATATGAGCAGTTTCCTATTAGAAAGCTATCGTGGTTTATCAACACTTTTACAATATCATGCTGGTAACAAACGTCTTAAACAGATGAATGAGCGTAGTGATTGTATTGAGGATATGCAAGGACAGATGAAAAATATTGAAGCTACGCAAATTGTAAGTTCACAATTGCTGATATCTATCTCATCTTTCGTTATGTTTATCGTGATGTATATTTTCTATTTACAAAATCAAGTCAATGTTTATCATGTCATAACAGCAGTAGTACTGATGCTTTCAAGTTTTGGACCAGTGATGGCCTTGTCTAATCTGGCAAATAATTTACTTTCTACATTAAGCAGTGGTCGTCGTGTCATGGCCATTTTAGAAGAAAAGGAAGCTATCTGTGAAGTGACGGGACAGCCTCATATATCATTTGATGATATCCACGTTGATGATGTGACGTTTGCTTATCAACAAGATGATCCTATTTTACAGAATCTTCATCTTCATTTTGATAAAGGAAAAGTGACAGGTATTATTGGAAAGAGTGGTAGTGGAAAATCGACTTTATTAAAGTTACTTATGCGTTTCTATGATCCTCTTCGTGGTGTGATCCAAATAGGTCAAACACCTTTAACAGACATCAATACATCCAATATGCGTCATATGTTTGCTTATGTCACACAGGAAACTGTGTTATTCCATGATTCGATTGAAAATAATATTAAAATCGCAAAATTGGATGCTACAAGTGATGAGATTCAAGCCGCCTGTCAAAAAGCCAGTCTGCATGATTGGATTATGTCTTTACCTGAGGGTTATCAGACACCTGTTAGTGAACTGGGGTCATCATTATCAGGAGGAGAAAGACAAAGAATTTCACTAGCAAGAGCATTTCTTAGCCAGGCAGAATGTATTTTATTAGATGAACCAACAAGTAATTTAGATGTTTTAAATGAAGGGATTATTTTAAAAGCATTACAAAATGAAAAAGAGAGAACCATTATTCTTGTTTCTCATCGTGAATCGACAATGAAGATTGTTAATCAAACAATCAAAATGGATCAAGGCAGGGTCAGCTAATGAATATTGAAAAGAAACGACAAAGAGAAATGAAAGTTGTGGCTTTGATGATTCATTTATATTGTTTACATCATGATGATATAGATGAAAAGACTTTAGTCAATTATGCTTTGAAGCGTATTGAAAAATGTCCCATGATGAAAGATAAAACATTTTGTAGTCAATGTCATATTCATTGTTATGAAAAGAATATGCAAAAGCAAATCAAAAAAGTCATGCGTTATAGTGGACCGAGAATGATTTTTTATCATCCTCTATTGGCTTTACGTCATGCTTTAAAAATTTAGGAGGAAGCGTATGCGTTATATTTATTTGATGATAGGAATGATTAGCTTTGGTCTAGGATTTATTGGGATTGTATTGCCTATATTACCAACAACACCCTTTCTTTTACTGGCTG
>OBYM01000036.1_pt1 | contig 97527 bp, 97 predicted proteins | sample 1538191 | NCBI WGS metagenome assembly OBYM01 (sample SAMEA2580165, study PRJEB22360) | human gut metagenome | biome: human gut; feature: human-associated habitat; material: faeces | place: Denmark | collected 2008/2010 | reverse complement strand
TGGATCAGATCGAAAACGGCGCCGAGGCCCGCCATGAATTGGTGGGAGTGGCCGTGAAATGGAAAGAAAGTATCAAAGCGTTGGAGGAATAGAAATGCGTGCAAGCGGCATTTTGATGCACCTGACCTCGCTGCCCGGCCCCTACGGGGTGGGCACTATGGGAAAGGCTGCTTACGAGTTTGTGGATTTTCTGGAGGCGGCCGGTCAGAAATACTGGCAGATTCTGCCCCTTTGCCCCACGGGCTATGGGGATTCGCCTTACCAGTCCTTTTCCACCTTTGCGGGGAATCCCTATCTCATTGATCTGGACACCCTGGTGGACCAAGGGCTTCTCCGAAAGGACGAGATCGAGGCCTATTGCTGGCAGGAGCGGGAGAATAAAGTCTGCTACCGGCTGCTGTATGAAAACCGGGGCAAGGTCCTGCATAAAGCCTTTGAGCGGTTCCGGCCCGATGAAAAATATGAGGCCTACGTTGCCCAGCAGCAGGATTGGCTGCCGGATTATGCTCTGTTTATGACCTTGAAAGAGGTCTATCCCGGCGGCGACTGGCTCTCCTGGCCGGAGGACCTGCGGCTGCGCCGGGAGGATGCCCTGACCCAGGCGACAAAGACTTATGATGCGGAGATCCGTTATCAGTATTTTCTGCAATATACCTTCCGCTGCCAGTGGGAGGCCCTGCGGGCATACGCCAAGGAAAAGGACATTTCCATCATCGGCGACGTGCCCATTTATGTGCCGCTGGATTCTGCGGACGTGTGGGCCAACTATGACCTGTTCCAGCTGGGGGAGGACCGGCGGCCCAAGCTGGTGGCCGGATGCCCGCCGGATGGCTTTACCGCCGACGGCCAGCTTTGGGGCAATCCCCTTTATGATTGGGAGGCCATGAAGGCCACGGGCTACGCTTGGTGGCTCCGCCGCCTGGGGGCTGCGGCCACGTTGTTCGATGTGGTGCGGCTGGACCATTTCCGGGGCTTTGAAAGCTACTGGGCGGTCCCGGCAGGGGAGACCACGGCGAAGAACGGCTCCTGGCAGCCCGGACCTGGCATGGATTTCATCGGTGTGCTGAAAGAAAAGCTGCCGGAGCTGGATTTTATTGCCGAGGACTTGGGCTTCCTGACCCCGGAGGTCAAGCAAATGCAGAAGGATTCCGGCTATCCCGGCATGAAAGTGCTGGAATTCGCCTTTGATTCCAGAGAACCCAGCGATTATCTGCCCTATCGCTACACTACCAATTCTATCTGCTACCTGGGCACTCACGACAACATGACCATGCAGCAATGGTTCGATGAGGCCAAGCCTGCGGACGTGGCCTACGCCAAGGAATATATGGGCCTGAATCAGGAGGAGGGCTACGTCTGGGGAATGCTCCGGGGCGGCATGGGGGCCGTTTCCAAGCTGTTTGTGGGTCAGATGCAGGACTACCTGGGCCTGGGGGCCGAGGGACGGATGAATTTCCCGGGTTTGCTGTCCGACGCCAACTGGACCTGGCGGGCCAAGGATGGCGTTTTCACAGCCGAGCTTGCCAAGCGCATTTATGCCTTGACCAAGCTGTACGGAAGAATTTAAGAATTATGCGGCAGCTGTTCGGGCTGCCGCATTTTCTAAAAAAATTTCCTGTTCCATGCAACCGGGCTTCGGAAAAACCGTACTTAGTAAGTAGAAAGACAAAAAAGGAGGGACCAACCCGTGGAGGACCAACAGATCATTGCGCTGTATTTCCAGCGGCAGGAGCAGGCCATTCAGGAGACGGACCGGAAATATGGCCGCCTGTGCCACGGTATTGCCGTGAACGTACTTTCGGACCGGCAGGATTCCGAGGAGTGCGTCAACGACACATATCTGGCCGTGTGGCATCAGATCCCGCCCACCCGGCCCATGTCGTTCCGGGCGTTCCTGTGCGGCATCACCCGGAATCTGGCCCTGAAAAAGCTGGAATGGCGGCAGGCGGCGAAACGGCGCTGTCCCGGTACCGTCTCCCTGGAAGAACTGGAAAACCTGCTTCCGGATGAACGCTTTGCGCCGGATGCCTCCGGCGAGGAGATCGGGGCGTGCATCAACGCATTTCTGGCCCAGGAGCCGAAGGAGGCCCGGCAGGTCTTTCTACGGCGCTACTGGTATTTTGATTCTGTGGCAGACATTGCCCGCCGGTACGGCTTCACCCAGAGCAAGGTAAAATCTATGCCCCTGCGGAGCCGGAACCGACTGCGGGAATATTTGGAACAGGAGGGCGTATGGCTATGAAAATTCCGAAAATCGTTTGGGCAATGGCCCATGTGGATGAGGCGTATCTGGAGGAGGCCATGGACCGGGGGGACCGCTCCTGGCAGCGCTGGGCGGCGCTGGCGGCCTGCCTGGCGTTGGTCATTGGCCTGACGGCGGCCCTTTGGCCCAAAGCATCGCCGCTGCCGGAACTTCCGTCCCTGACCATTTCCAGAAGTCAGGGCGGGTCCGGCTATGAGGGGTATTCAGTCATGGACATTTCCGAGCTGACCACCGGGAATCCCTGGCAGCAGGTCCAGGGGGACACCTTGCCGGTGTACCGGAATGTGCTCAGCTGGACGGCCCACCACGAACTCAGCGGCGACGACCCGGCGGCCATCAAGGCGTTTTTGCTGGAACTGGCCGGACGGCTGGGCCTGACGGAAGCGGACCTGGAAATTTCCGATGACCGGGATGAACATGACCCGCCCAGAGAATGGGGAATGCGGGCCGAGGGCGGCAATGCCTCGTTCCTTGTCTATATGGACAGGGATGCGCAGGTGCTTTTCACCCCCGACGAGCCTCTTCCGGACAGCATCCGCAGCCTGGACGAAAGTTCTTATGAGGCCATGGAGCAGGCGGCGGCCTGGTTCGTGGAGACTTATGCTAATCTTTTGGATATGGAGGACCCGCAGATCTGCATCGAGGGCGGCAGCTATAATATTTACGCCGTGCAGCGGTATTCCATCCGGATTTATGACCGGGGCGCAACAGCCGAGGAAAGCATGATGAACTATTTCTTCCGGTATGTGACGGTCGCACTGAACCATGATGACGGGGAAATCCTCTTGCGGTATCAGGACACGGACCTGTCCCAGAAGCTGGGGGATTATCCGATCATTTCCGAAAAAGAGGCAAGAAAAATGCTGAAAAACGGGAATTCCATCACTTCGACCGGGTACACCCTTACCGGCAAGGAGGAGATCGGAAGGGTGGACATCGTGTACCGGGTGGGGCCTTACACCGTGGATTATCTCCCATATTACCGCTTCCTGGTGGAACTGCCCCAGGAGCATTTCGGCCACAATAACGGAACAAAAACCTATGGAGCCTATTATGTTCCGGCGGTGAACATGGCTTATCTTCCGGATGTGACCCTCTGGAACGGAACATTCAACCAATAAAGTCGAAAAAGCCCTGGACCTCCTGCTTTTCAGAGGCCCAGGGCTGATTTTTGCATAAAAAAGTTCCGGTGGACCGAAGTTCACCGGAACTGGTACGCCAGAAGGGACTCGAACCCCCGACCTACTGATTCGTAGTCAGTCACTCTATCCAACTGAGCTACTGGCGCATACGCTACTCTCTTGCGCCCGAATATAATACCACAGTCCTACGGAAAATGCAAGCCTTTTTTTCGAAAAATCACAGAAAATTTTTGCCGCCTTGACATAGAGAATCGGTTCGTGTAAAATAGGCGGGAAAGTGAGGGGAAAACCTTGCAATTTGAACGTTTTCGGCTGCTTCCGGAGCTGCTACTTCCCTGGTATCGGGAGAACCGCCGGGACTTGCCCTGGCGCAGGGACCGGGAGCCTTACCATGTGTGGCTTTCGGAGATCATGCTCCAGCAGACCCGTGTGGAGGCTGTGAAGGGCTATTATGCGCGCTTTTTGCAGGCGCTGCCCACGCTGAAAGACCTGAGCCGGGTGGACGACGGAGCGCTGAACAAGCTCTGGGAGGGCCTGGGGTACTATTCCAGAGCCCGGAATCTGAAAAAAGCCGCAGTCGAGATATGCACCAACCGGGGCGGACAGTTCCCGGACACATACGAAGGAGTCCTGAGCCTGCCGGGGGTAGGGGAGTACACCGCCGGGGCGGTCTGCTCCATTGCCTACGACCTGCCCACCCCTGCCGTGGACGGCAATGTGCTGCGGCTCTGGGCCAGGCTTACCGACGACCACCGGTGTGTGGACGACCCGGCCTATAAAAATGAAGTCCGCTCGGCGCTGACAGAAATTTATCCTGCCGAAGCCGGTGACTTTACCCAGGCCCTGATGGAATTGGGGGCCACCCTCTGCGGACCAAACCGACCGCCGGAGTGCGAAAAATGCCCCTGTCGGTCCCTTTGTCTGGGGGCTGACCGTGGGACGGCGGAAAAATTGCCGGTCCGGGCAGAGAAAAAAGCCAAAAAGCGGGAAGAAATGACGGTTTTTTTGCTGGAACGGGATGGAGACTATGCCCTGAATCGGCGGCCGGACACGGGCCTGTTGGCGGGCCTCTGGGAGTTGCCCCATTGTCCCGGAAAACTGTTCCCGGAGGAAGCGTTGGCCTATCTGGAAAATCAGGGAGTCCGGGTCCGGGATGTGACCCGGCAATGGGAGAAAAAACACATTTTTACCCATATTATCTGGGAAATGCGCTGCTACGCCATGACCGTCCGCTCCGGCGGCGAGGGCTTCACCTGGGTCAGCGAGGAAAATGTGGAGCGGGAGCGGGCGCTGCCTACGGCGTTCCGCCAATTTTGGGAGGAGAGACATCATGTTTGACTATCATATGCACTCAACCGTGTCCTTTGACGGCCATGCGGCCCCGGAGGCCATGGTGAAGGCGGCAGAGCAGGCGGGATTGCAGGAAATTTGCTTCACGGACCACCGGGACTACTATTATAATGAAAAAGGCGTGTTCATGGTCTTTGATTGGGCCGATTTCGATAAGGGCTACGGAAATTTGAAAAGTGACCGGGTGAAAATTCGCCGGGGCATGGAGTTCGGCATGACCACCGACAATCAGGCCCAGCTGGCGGTGGATGCGGCGGCACGGCCCTTGGATTTCGTGCTGGGGTCCGTGCATTTTGTGGACGGGCTGGACGTGTATTTTCAGCCCTATTGGGAGGGCAAGACCCCGTTCGAGGCGGAACGGAGGTTTCTGGAGCATACCCTGGCCTGCGTGGGGACCCAGGACGGCTTCGATGTGCTGGCCCATCTGACTTTCCTGAGCAAGGCAAAAGTGAAACCCACCCCTCGTGCGATTCCCTACGAAGAACACCGGGCGGTCATTGATGAAATTCTCCGTACCCTGGCCAGGAAGGGAAAGGGCCTGGAAATGAACACCAGCGGCGTAGACCGGTGCGGGGCGTACCTTCCGGACGAGACTTATCTGCGGCGGTTCAAGGAATTGGGCGGCGAGATCGTGACCATCGGGTCCGACGCCCACAATACGGACCGGGTGGGCCAGTATTCCCGGGAGGCCTGCGCCATTCTCAAAGATATTTTCGGCTATGTGTGTACTTTTGAAGGCCGCAAGCCCATTTTCCATCAATTATAATTCGTACTTTTCATAAGGAGGCGCTGCCATGCTGCCGCAGGGATTCCTGGACCGGGTAAAGGTCCAGCTTGGAACGGAATACGATGCTTTTCTCCAAAGTCTGGAACGGCCCAGAGCCGTGGCTCTGCGCTTCCGGCCCAAAGAGCAGCGGGCGCTGCCCTTTCTGGGAGAGCCGGTTCCCTGGGAGAAGCTGGGATATTATTATGACCCGGAGGCCCGGCCGGGGCTGCACCCCTTTCACGAGGCGGGCGTATATTATTTACAGGAAGCCAGCGCCATGGCCCCTGTGGCCCTGCTGGGCCCCCAGCCGGGGGAGCGGATCTGTGACCTGTGCGCTGCCCCCGGCGGGAAAAGCACGCAGATCGCCGGACGGCTCAATGGCCGGGGCTTCCTGCTTGCCAATGAAATTCACCCCAAGCGGGCGCTGATTTTGAGCCGGAATATGGAGCGCATGGGCGTCTGGAACGCTCTCGTGACCAACGAGACCCCTGCCCGGCTGGCCCGGAAGCTGCCGGGGTACTTCCATCGGGTGCTGGTGGACGCTCCCTGCTCCGGGGAAGGAATGTTCCGGAAGGAGGAAGCCGCCGTCACCGATTGGAGTGAGGAGACTGTCGAAATGTGCGCCCAGCGGCAGAAGGAAATTCTGGAAGCGGCGGCGGAATTGCTCTCCCCCGGTGGCCGGATGGTCTACTCCACCTGCACCTTTGCGCCCAGCGAAAATGAGGAGCAAATCGCAGATTTCCTGCGCCGCCATCCGGAATTTTCTCTGGAAACCGTGACCGTTCCCGGCCTGACGGCGGGAAATGACGGAATGTTCCATCTTTGGCCCCACCGGTATCGGGGCGAGGGACAGTTCGGTGCGGTCCTTCGCAAGGCAGGAACGCGGGAAAATATGGAAAGCGGGGCAGGGGAGACCGCTCCCTGGAAAAGCTGGGCGGAATTTGCGAAAGAACTGAACATTTCCCTTCCGGAGGGGAAACCTGTGGCCTTCGGGCAGAATTTCTACTGGGCCAGCCCGGAAATGCCGGACTTGAAGGGCCTGAAAGTCCTGCGTCCCGGCCTCGCCCTGGGGGAGGAGCGGAAGGACCGGTTCCTGCCGGACCATGCCCTGGCTCTGTGGCTGGATACCTGCGGCAACGTGCAGGACTACGACCCGGAGGGACCGGAGATCCGGGACTATCTTCACGGGCTTGTGACCCCTTCGGCGAAAAAGGGCTGGTGCCTTGTGACCACCGGCGGAAAAAGCATCGGCTGGGGCAAGGGAGACGGCACGGTCCTGAAGAACCACTACCCCAAAGGCCTGCGCCGGTAATTTGCGCTTTACAGAAGGCGTTATCTATGATATAATCGATTCGGTTCAGAACGGCTACCCGCATTTTGCGGGCAAAATCATCGCAGGGAGCGTGTATTCCTTGGCCAGATATGTGATCAACGGTGGGAAAACTTTACAGGGCACAGTGACCATCAGCGGCGCAAAAAATGCGGCGCTGGCCATTTTGCCTGCGGTACTTCTGGTGGACGGCCAATGCCGCATCGAGAACGTGCCGGATATTTCCGATGTGCATATTCTTTTGGATATTCTGAAAAATATGGGGGCGGAGGTCACGGAGAAAGGCTCCGTTGTGACCATCGACTGCTCCCCGGTCCGCTCTACCTGTCCGGATGCGGCATTGGTGCGGAAAATGCGGGCAAGCTATTACCTGATGGGAGCGCTGCTGGGCCGCTTCGGCAAGGCCAACGTGGCCCTGCCCGGCGGGTGCAACTTTGCCTCCCGGCCCATCGACCAGCACATCAAGGGCTTCCTGGCCCTGGGGGCCGATGTGGACGAATCCGACGACTATGTGGCTTTGCAGCCCGGTGTTGGCGGCCTGCATGGCGGAAAGGTCAGCCTGGACGTGGTGAGCGTGGGGGCTACCGTGAACATCATGCTGGCGGCGACGCTGCTGCCGGGGCAGACCATTATCGAGAACGCCGCCAAGGAACCCCATATCGTGGACCTGGCCAACTTTCTGAATACCATGGGCGCACGGGTCTCCGGTGCAGGCACGGACACGGTGAAGATTCGCGGTGTGCGGAGTCTAAAGGGCGGCACCTATGCCATCATCCCGGACCAGATCGAGGCGGGGACCTATATGGCTGCCGTTACCGCCGCCGGGGGCAATATTCTGGTGCAGAATGTCATTCCAAAGCACATGGACTGCATCACCACCAAGCTGCAGGAAATGGGTGCCAAGATCACCAGCTACGACGATGCCATCCGGGTGGAGCGCACCGGTGCCCTCCGGTCCACCACCGTCAAGACCCGGCCCTATCCCGGATTCCCCACGGATATGCAGGCCCAGGTCTGCGTGTGCATGGCCCTGGCCTCCGGTGTCAGCCGGTTGACCGAAAACGTGTATGAGACCCGGTTCTTCGGCTACTGTACGGAACTGGAAAACATGGGTGCGGATATTTTGATTTCCGGCAAGACTGCCATCGTCACCGGAAAGGACCGCCTCCACGGGGCTACCGTGGAAGCCCACGACCTGCGGGCCGGTGCGGCGCTGGTCATTGCGGGACTGGCGGCGGAGGGACAGACCGTCGTGGAGAAAATTCACTTCATCGAGCGGGGCTACGAGAACCTGATCGAGAAGCTGACGGCTCTGGGTGCGGACATCCGCCGTTTGGAAGATTAAAAAAGCGGCTCGGCCCCATGTGTGGCGCTGCTGAAAAGAAGGCCGTGCCGGGAATGCTCCGGTACGGCTTTTTATTCTTGATTTTTTGGAGGGAGACCCATGGCCATCGAGGAACAAATGGAGACACTGGTGGACCGGCTGCTGCTGGACTATGACCACGGCCGGGACATCGACCAGATGGAACTGTTCCGGAATCCGGACCGGGATGTGGTGATCGGCGTGCTGGAAAAACTTCGGCGCATCCTGTTTCCCGGCTACTTCCGAGACCGGAATTACCGGTTTTACAATCTGAAATACAATCTTTCGGTTCTAATTGAGGACGTGATGTTCCAGCTGACCCGGCAGGTGTCCCTGGTATTCCAGCGGCAGGGAGAAAAGCCGGACCAGGCCGAGCAGCACGCCCAGCAGGTGTGCTTTGCCTTCCTGAACGGCATCCCGGATATCCGGGCCATGGTCCAGACGGACCTGCAGGCAGCCTATGACGGGGACCCGGCGGCCACGGGCATGGATGAGGTCATTTTCTCCTATCCGGGTCTGTACGCCATCAGCGTGTACCGGCTGGCCCATGAGCTGTTCCGGCTGGGGGTCCCCATGATCCCCCGGATGATGACGGAATATGCCCACAGCCTCACCGGCATCGACATCCACCCCGGTGCCACCATTGGAAAATACTTCTTCATCGACCATGGCACGGGCATCGTTATCGGCGAGACCACCACCATCGGGGACAATGTGAAGGTCTACCAGGGCGTGACCCTGGGCGCCCTTTCCACCCGTGGGGGCCAGCAGCTGCGGGGCAAGAAGCGCCATCCTACCATCGAGGACAATGTGACCATTTACGCCGGAGCCTCCATTCTGGGGGGCAACACGGTCATCGGGGCGGGCAGCGTGATCGGCTCCAACGCCTTTATCACCAGTTCCATTGCACCGGGGACCACCGTGAGCATCAAGACCCAGGAATTGCAGTACCGCTCCCGGACCCCGGACCGGGACGCTTTCTGGGACTGCGCTCTGTAAAGCTGCCTTTGTAACTCAAAAAAGAAGCTGCCCGCCGGTGGGGAAACCCCGGCGGGCAGATTTTTGTGCGGTGCAGCTTAATCCTCGAAGGTGAGAATGTCCTTGTACTTCTCCTTGAACAGGCCGTACACGGCGTCCAGAACGGCTTCGTCCTCCACGGGCAGGTACGTTTCGTTCTCCTCGTCCACCGGCTGGATCTCCAGAATGACGATCTGGGTCTCCTCGGTGTCCGTGGGCATCAGTACCAGATACTCGGTGTCCTGGTAGGTCAGGCAGTCCAGATAGTCGAAGGTAATCTCCTCGCCGTCCTCCCCGGTCAGGGTGATCTGGCTTTCTTCTTCCTCCGGCAGGTTATCCAGCAATTCCATGGTGTATCCTCCATTATCCGCCGCATTTCGCAGCGTTTTTCCTCTATTATAAACGGAAGCGGGGGATGTGTCAATGGTGCATTTAGAGATGGGCGGCATCCGCACCCTTGAGCTGGAGCTGAAGCTTGTCCGCAATGAGGGCGATGAATTCGGAATTGGTGGGTTTTCCCTTGGTGTTGCTGACGGTGTAGCCAAAGAATCGCTGGAGGGTATCCAGATCGCCCCGGTCCCAGGCCACTTCAATGGCGTGCCGGATGGCCCGTTCTACCCGGGAGGGCGTGGTCTGGAAGGTCTTGGCCACCTGAGGATAGAGCACCTTGGTGATGGCATTGATGACATCCATGTCATTGACGGCGATGATGATGGCCTCCCGCAGGTACTGATAACCCTTGATGTGGGCAGGCACGCCGATCTCATGGATAATGCTTGTGACCAGCGCCTCTATGTTGGCCCGGTCCTTCCGGACGGGAACTTCCCGACGGCCGCCCCGGCTGCCCCGAATCTCCTCCAGCCGCTCCACCAGTGCCGTGGTGTCGCAGGGCTTGAGCATCAGGTAGCGCACCCCCAGATTGGCGGCGGTGGAGGCTACATAGTCCGTTACGAAGCCGGAAGTCGCCAGTGTGATGGGCTTCTGCTCCATGGCGGCGATGGCCTTAAGCATACTGATGCCGTCCCGCTTGGGGAGCATCAGGTCCAGCACCAGAATTTCGGGCTTGCGCTCTGCGATCAGGCGCAGGGCCTGTTCTCCGTCGGCAGCGGTGCCCAGGACCTGAAAGTCCTCCGACGCCGTCAGTGCCGCAGAAAGCCCGGAACAGAACTCCTCAGAGTTGTCTGCAATCAAAACAGTTGTACGATGATCCATAATATCCTCTCCTGACTTATGAAGTTTGATTCCCCGACAGCAGATCCGCCTCTTTGCTGCGATGATTATAATTTAGCATAATGCCGCCAGATTTGCAAGAAAAAATAAGAACAATCAATCGCCATAAAACGACAAAAATCGACGAAACAGATGGTAAAATGCAACTTATCGGAGGAAAAACCACGAGAATCGTCGAAAATCGTCGATGGGTTTCCGCAGTTGACGAATGTCCCGCCGTGGTGTAAAATAGAAGTCATAAAGTACCTTGAAAGGAGCAAACTTATGAACAGCACCTGGAATCTGGACCCGATCTACACGGGTTTTGACGATCCCGCATTTGCTTCCGACCTGGAAGCCCTGAAAAAAACCGTTTCCGACATGACGGACCTGACCGCCGCACTGGACACCGCTGAGCCTACCGAGGGTCTGCGCCGGTGTGTTGCCCTCTGGGAGCAGAGCGAAAAGCTTGTTGGCAAACTGGCCAACTACGCCAGTCTCCGGCAGGCTGCCGATACCAAAAGTCCGGAGGCGGGCTCTGCCATGGGCCGCATCATGGGCGTGTATTCCGGTATGGCCGCCCCTAACGCCCGGTTCCAGAACTGGGCCGCCAAGCTGCCGGACCTGATGGACCGGGTGGATGGCGACGAATTCCTCCGGGACTATCATTTCCTCTTTGAAAAAATGCAGGAGAACAGCCGCTATCTGCTGCCCGGCCAGGGGGAGGAAATCGAGGCCAAGATGCTGATGTCCGGCGGCAGCGCCTGGAGCGAAATGCAGCAGTACCTGACCTCCACCGTGCCCGTGACCTACCGGGGCCAGACTACCAATCTTTCTTCTATCCGGAATCTGGCATACGACGCTGACCCCCAGGTCCGGAAGGACGCCTATGAGGCGGAACTGGCCTGCTACGAGCGCATTGCCGACCCGGTGGCTTACAGCCTGAACTCCATCAAGCTGGAGACCATTTCCGACTGCCAGCTGCGGGGCTACGATTCTCCCCTGGACCGGACTCTGAAGCAGGCGGACATGAAGCGAGAGACGCTGGATGCCATGTTCGCCGCCATGGACGAGTACCTGCCCAAATTCTGGCAGTACCTCCGGGCCAAGGGAAAGGCTCTGGGCCACGGAAACGGCCTGCCCTGGTACGACCTGTTCGCCCCTATGGGCAAGGCAGGCAAGAAGTACACCACCGAGGATGCCCGGAATTATCTGGTGAACCTGTTTGGCGGATTTGACAAAGAGCTTTCCGACATGGTGGCCAGAGCCTTTGACAACGCCTGGATTGACTTCTATCCCCGGGACGGCAAGGCCGGCGGCGCATTCTGCTCCGGTGTGGAGTGTTTGGGTGAGAGCCGTATTCTGACCAATTTCGACGGAATGTTCACGGACTTGGTGACCCTGGCTCACGAGCTTGGCCATGCCTTCCACAACCAGTGTCTGACCGGCCATCGGCCCCTGAACCGGGATTACTCTATGCCTCTGGCGGAGACTGCCTCCACCTTCAACGAATGTGTGGTCATGGCTGCTGCCATTGACGCCGCTCAGGACCCGGAGGAAAAAATGGCGCTGGTGGAGTCCCAGCTGCAGGACATCACCCAGGTTATCTGCGATATTTACTCCCGCTACCGCTTCGAGACCATGGTCTTTGACCATCGGGAGGAACAGTTCATGAACGCCGAGACCCTCTGCGGCTTCATGACCGAGGCCCAGAAGCAGTCCTACGGCGACGGCTTGGATCCTGACTGCCTGCACCCCTATATGTGGGTCTGCAAGAGCCACTACTATGGAACCCCCTTCTATAATTTCCCCTACGCCTTCGGCGCACTGTTCGCCCGTGGCCTGTACAGCCAGTACAAGCAGGAGGGCGCTGCCTTCGTGCCCAAGTACAAGAAGATGCTCCACACCACTTCTGTGGCCACCGCTGAGGACACCGCTGCCGTGGCGGGCATCGACCTGACGGATAAGAACTTCTGGCGCAGCGCTCTGGAGACCGTCTCCCAGCAGATCGACCAGTTCTGCGCCTTGGTGGAGGCAAAGGCATGAGCGGCATCCGTGACCTGAAAAACTTCCTGGACCACTCCCATAGCCCTTATCATGCGGCGGCTAATCTGGCCGCCCTGCTGGACGGCGACGGCTACACCCGGCTGTCCGAAGGGGAAACCTGGAAGCTGGAAAAGGGCGGAAAGTATTACTTCACCCGTGGGGGCTGCGCCGTGTTTGCTTTCCGTATTCCGACGGCGGACCCGGTGGGCTTCACCATCGCCGCCGCTCACTCCGACCGGCCTTCCTTCAAGCTGAAAGAAAACGGCGTGCTGGAAGGGAAGTACACCCGCCTCAGCGTGGAGGGCTACGGCGGAATGCTGATCGGAACCTGGCTGGATCGGCCCCTGTCTCTGGCGGGGCGGGTGCAGGTGGCCACGGAGCATGGGGCGGAGACCCGCCTGGTGGACATCGACCGGGACCTGCTGCTGATCCCCAATCTGGCCATCCACATGAACCGTGCCGCCAACGACGGCTATAAGTGGGACTTGAAGTCCGACACCATGCCCCTTTTTGCCGGTGCGGACAAGAAAGCCGCTTTTGAGGAGATTCTTGCGGAAGCCGCCGGAGGAGAAATTCTGGGTCAGGACCTGTACCTGTACCCCCGGATGGATGCGGCCCTCTGGGGCAGTGAGGAAGAATTCATTTCCTCCTGCGCTCTGGATGACCTGCAATGTGTCTGGTGCTGCGCCGAGGGCTTCCGGAATGCCAAGGAAAGCGCCAGCATCCCGGTTCTGAGCATTTTCGACAGTGAGGAAGTGGGTTCCTCCTCCATGCAGGGGGCGGATTCCAACGTGCTGGAGCGGCTCATTCACCGCATCTGTGCCGCCTGCGGCCTGGATGCGGACCGGATGCTGTCCAATTCCTTCCTGGTGTCGGCGGACAATGCCCACGCACTGCACCCCAACCGGCCGGAAATGGCGGACAGCACCAATGCACCCCTGGTCAACGGGGGACCGGTGCTGAAATTCAACGCCAACCTGCGCTATACCACCGACGGCTTGGCGGCGGCTATTTTCCGCAGCGTGTGCCGGAAGGCCGGGGTCAGCGTGCAAACCTATCACAACCGGGCGGACATTCCCGGCGGTTCTACCCTGGGCCACATTTCTATGGCCCATGTGAGCGTTCCCACGGCGGACGTGGGCTTGGCTCAACTGGCCATGCACTCCTGCTACGAGACGGCAGGCACCAGGGATTCTCTGGACATGGTCCGTGTCATGGAGACACTTTACGGCCTGACCCTGACCCGTGACGAACAGGGCTTTGCCCTGAACTGAAAATCGCCCCCGTTTTTTCGTCAGATTGACCAAAAGACGGGGGCGAAAATTGTATGTACCTACAATTGCGGAAATGGTTGGAATATGCTATCATAGTGTCATTCCGGTATGCGGGGGCTACTCCACGAAATAGGCCCCGTGTGCAAAAAAAGGAGGAGCTATTAACCCCGTCTGACTCACGGTGCAGCAGTGTGGAGACCTGCTGTAATGCAGTGCCGTCTTTTCATGGGCGGCTGCGAGAGCGTAAGCGAGGATTCCTTGCGCTTAGAGTCGTAAAGTATGGCAAGTTTGACCCTGAAGAACATTAAGAAGATCTACCCGTTCAGCGGCGACGACACCAAGAAGAAGAAAAAGAAGAAGGGTGAGGAGCAGGAAGAGAAGAAGGTCAACCTGCAGATCACCGATAAGGGTGTCGTGGCAGTCCAGGAGTTCAACCTGGAGATCAAGGACAAGGAATTTATCGTTCTGGTCGGTCCTTCCGGCTGCGGTAAGTCCACTACCCTGCGTATGATCGCCGGTCTGGAAGAGATTTCCGAAGGCGAGCTGTACATCGGCGACCGTCTGGTCAACGACGTGGCCCCCAAGGACCGTGACATCGCCATGGTCTTCCAGAACTATGCTCTGTATCCCCACATGACCGTGTATGACAACCTGGCCTTCGCTCTGAAGCTGCGTCACACCCCCAAGGATGAGATCGACAAGAAGGTCAAGGAAGCTGCCGAGATTCTGGACATCACCCAGTACCTGGGCCGTAAGCCCAAGGCTCTGTCCGGCGGTCAGCGTCAGCGTGTGGCCATTGGCCGCGCCATCGTGCGGAACCCCCAGGTCATGCTGATGGACGAGCCTCTGTCCAACCTGGACGCCAAGCTCCGGAACCAGATGCGTGCTGAGATCATCAAGCTGCGTGAACGGATCAATACTACCTTCATTTACGTTACCCATGACCAGACCGAGGCCATGACCCTGGGCGACCGGATCGTCATCATGAAGGACGGCTTCATCCAGCAGATCGGCACTCCTCAGGAAGTGTTCAGCCATCCTTACAACCTGTTCGTGGCCGGCTTCATCGGCACGCCTCAGATGAATATGTTCGACGCCAAGCTGGTGAAGAACAACGGCAAGTACGCCGTGCAGCTGGGCAACCTGACCGTGGAGCTGTCCGACGAGAAGCAGGCTGCTCTGGCCAAGAACAATGTGGCCGAGCAGGATGTGGTCCTGGGCGTTCGTCCTGAGCACATCACCCTGGCCGACGACGGCATCGACGCCCGTGTGGACGTACACGAGATGATGGGTTCCACCGTCCATCTGCATGTGACCGCTATGGGCCGGGACGTGGTCCTGGTGGTGTCCACCATGGATATGACCCCCGCTCAGATCGCTGCTCTGGCCAACGGCGCCAGCGTGAAGTTCAAGTTCCACGGCAATGTCTGCCACGTCTTCAACAAGGAGACCGGCATCAACCTGGAAGCCTGATTTTACATCCAAAGAAGGGACTGCCTGATTTCGGGCAGTCCCTTTTTCTTGACTTTTGGCTTTCTTCGGCCTACAATAGAGGAAACAAAGGAGGGCAGGCTATGAATGAATCCATTTTGCAGCGGCTCCGGCCCATCACGGCGGAGGAGCAGGCCATTCTGCAGGGCGGAGCGCTGGACCGGGACCTGTATATGCAGGATTCCGAGAACCGCATCAACGCCAAAAAACTCCTTTCTGCCGGAAAGTGGATCACCCTGCGGACCCACACCCGGTTCCTGGATTTCCCGGAGCATACCCATGACTATATCGAGGTCGTGTATATGTGCGCCGGGGAGACAACGCACTTTGTCAACGGCCAGCGCATTATTTTGCGGCAGGGGGAGCTATTATTCCTCAATCAGCAGGCCCGGCACGCCGTTTCCAGAGCGGAAAAAGACGACATTGCGGTGAATTTCATCGTTCTGCCGGATTTTTTCACCACGATCTTACCGGCCTTGGGGGAGGAGGAGACCCCCTTGCGGCGATTCCTGGTGGATTGCCTCTGCGGGGAGACCAAGGGAACGGCTTATCTGCATTTCCACGTTTCGGACCTTCCGGCGGTGCAGAATCTGGTGGAAAATCTGCTGTTTGCCCTGCTGGAGGACACGCCCAACCGAAGAAAAATCAGTCAGATGACCATGACGCTGCTGTTTCTGCTGCTTTGCGGCCATACGGAGACCATGACTGCAGAACAGCCGGAGCAGGTGTTCCTGGTGCAGGTGCTTTCCTATGTGGAGGGGAATTACGCCAACGGCAGCCTGACGGAGCTGGCGGAAAATCTCCATTATGACCTGTACTGGCTGTCCCGGGAAATCCGTCGAAAGACCGGCAAGACCTATACCCAGTTGGTTCAGGAAAAACGGCTGGCCCAGGCAGCGTTTTTGCTGCGGAACACGGACCGGAACGTGGACGACATTGCCAACGCCGTGGGCTACGAAAATCTGGGCTACTTTCACCGCATTTTCCGGGAGGGCTACGGCTGCTCCCCACGGGAATACCGTCTGCAAATCAGGTAACTTTTTTGGATAAATCAAGACCTCCCTTTCATCCCGCTGCCGTGGTAAACTAGCAGCAGTATTAGAAAGGGAGGTCATTCCTTTGGAGAGATTTCTGGCCATTGACATCGGCGCTTCCTCCGGCCGGCATATTGTAGGCTGGCGGGAAAACGGGGAAGTCCGCATGGAGGAGGTCTACCGGTTCCCCAACGGAGTCACGGAAGACCGTGGCCACCTGGTCTGGGACGTGGAAGCTCTGGAGCATCATGTGCGGACAGGCATCGAGAGGGCGAAAGCGGCCTATTCCGACCTGGTGAGCCTGTCCATCGACACCTGGGGCGTGGATTATGTGCTGCTGCGGGGAGAGGAGCCGGTGCTGCCGGTGTACGCCTACCGGGACAGCCGCACGGAGTCCGTCATTCCGGAGGTCCACAAAATCGTCCCGTTTTCCGAACTTTACCGCCACACCGGCTGCCAATTTCAGCCCTTTAATTCCATTTACCAAATCTACGCCGACAAAAAGGCGGGCCGCTTGGATGGGGTCACGGACCTGCTGATGATCCCGGAATACTTGCTCTACCGGCTCTGCGGGGCCAAATCCAGGGAGTTCACCAATGCCACCACTATGGGCCTGGTGAACGGGGAGACCGGCGAATTTGACGGGGAACTGGTGGAAAAGCTGGGCTTCCCGGCGCATCTGTTCCCAAAGCTGTCCCGACCCGGAACGGTCATCGGTAAGTACGAGGGCCTTTCCTGCGTCCTCTGCGCTACTCACGATACCGGCTCCGCCGTGGAGGGCATCTTCATGGACGGCAACGAGCCGTATATTTCCAGCGGTACCTGGTCCCTGCTGGGGGTCAAGACCCCGGCACCCAAGACGGATATTTACAGCGAAAAGGCCAATTATTCCAACGAGGGCGGCGTGGGCTATAACCGCTACCAGAAAAACATCATGGGAATGTGGCTGGTGAACGAATTGCAGCGGGAGATTTGCCCGGACACCCCTTTCCCGGAAATCGTGAAGCTGGCGGAGGAGAGCAAGTGCGAGGCCCTGGTGGACGCCAACGCCCCGGAATTTCTCTCCCCCAAGAGCATGAAAGCGGCCTTCGACAAGGCGGCGGGAAAAGTGTTCTCGTCCGTGGGGGACTATTTCCGCTGCGCCTATCGGTCCCTGGCAATCAGCTACCGGGAAGCCCTCTGGGAGTTGGAGGAAAACACCGGCAAGCACTATGACCGGCTGTACATCGTAGGCGGCGGAGCCAAGAACGGCTTCCTGAACCGCCTGACGGAGGAAGCCACAGGCAAGAAAGTGGTCGCTCTGCCCATCGAGGCAACGGCCCTTGGCAATCTGAAAATTCAAATGGAGGTTCTGTGATGTTAGTTGAAACCAAAGCGAGGATCGGCGTATTCGCCATTGCGTTAGGGGCGTACCTGCCCCAGTTCCCGGAGCTGGTGCCGGAATTTGAAGGCCAGTATGCGGACTTCAAGAAGCGCATCCCGGATTCCGTGGAGCTGATCGACGGCGGTCTGGTCACCACCAAGGAGCAGTCCGCCGCTGCCGGGGACAAGTTCCGGGCGGCTGACGTGGACCTGGTCATCATGCAGCTTCTGACCTACGCCACGTCCTACAATATGCTCCCCGCCGTTCGGGATCTGGATGTGCCGGTGGTGCTGGTGAATCTGCAAAAGAAGAAAGCCCCGGACTATGCTAATACCGACACCCCTACATGGCTGGGCACGCTCTACGCCTGCGGCGCTGTGGGCGAGATGGTCGCCGATTTGGAACGGGCAGGAAAGCGCCATGCCGTGATCACCGGCGTGGTGGAGGGCGGTGACGATGCCGCTCAGGCAGAAATCGAGGATTGGTGCCGGGCTGCCCAGGTGCGCCGCCGCTTCCGGGACACGAACCTGGCCCAGATCGGCAGGCCTTATCCCGGCATGATGGATTTGTACATCGACGAAACGAATTTGTACCATCGGATGTGGCTCTACACCAAGCAGTTCGACTGGGAAAAGATGTGGGCCATTGCCGACAACATCACGGACGAGACTGCCATTCGTGCCAAGGCAGAGGATATTCTGAACACCTTCGACATCGAGGGCGGCGCTACCGTGGAGACCGTCTGGGATATGGCAAAATATGTGGTGGCCTTTGAGAAGTGGGTCAAGGACGAGCAGATCGCCTTTGTGGCCTCCCATTATGACGGCTTTGCCCAGGGCATTGCGGGCAAGCTGGACAGTATGCTCATTCCCGCTTTCTCCATGCTCATCAAGCAGGGGACTGCCTGCGCCGTGGAGGGCGACATTAAGGTTGCCATGGCTATGAGCATCCTCAAGACCATTTCCGGAACCGGCCAGCTTTCCGAAATGTACTCCATCGACTTCGACGAGGACATCTGCATCATCGGCCACTCCGGCTCCGGCGACGCCGATATTTCCCAGGCCTGGAAGCCCACCATGAAGATCGTCCCTGTGTTCCACGGCAAGACCGGCGGTGGGTATCTGACACAGTTCTATCCGCCTGTTGGCCCCGTGACCTATCTGGGCATTACCCAGGACAAGGACGGCCACTTCAAGTTTGTGGTGGCTGAGGGCGTCAATGAAGAAGGCCCCATCTTCACCTTTGGCGATACCAATATGCGTACCCGCTTCACCTGCGGGGCACGGGAATTCGTCAACAAATGGAGCGAGGCAGCCCCCACCCATCACATGGCGGCTGCCGTGGGCCGTCACATTGACACCATTTTGAAGGTCGCGAAAATTTTCAATGTTCCCGTAGACGTTATCACCCGGTAAAGGAGAAAAGACAATGAAAGACATTTTGACTGCTTCCTGGATGGTGGAGATGATCCGCACCACCACCAATATGTATAACCACGGCTGGGACGAGCGGAACGGCGGCAATGTGAGCCTGCTGCTCAGCGAGGCCGAAGTTGCCGACTATGTGGACACCGACAAGGTCCTGCGGGAGATCCCCACGGGCTTTGCTTGCCCGGAGCTGGACGGAAAGTATTTCCTGGTCACCGGCACCGGAAAATATTTCAAGAACGTCCAGTACGCCCCGGACGTGAACCTGGGTCTGGTGCGGCTGACCGACGGCGGCGAGACCGCCCAGCTGCTCTGGGGCTTCACCGACGGGGGCAAATTCACCTCCGAGTTCCCGGCCCACATGATGAGCCATGCGGCCCGGCTGAAGGTGGACCCGGAAAATCATGTGGTCATGCACTGCCATCCGGCCAACCTGCTGGCCATGACCTATGTTCACGACTTGGACGAGAAGGCTTTCACCCGGACCCTTTGGCAGATGTGCACCGAGTGCATCGTGGTGTTCCCGGACGGCGTGAACGTGCTGCCTTGGATGCTCTGCGGCACCAATGAGATCGGCCTGGCCACGGCGGAAAAGATGCAGACCGCCCGTCTGGTGGTCTGGGCCCAGCATGGCATTTACGGCGCAGGCAAAGACCTGGACGAGACCTTCGGCCTTATCGAGACCGCCGAGAAGGCCGCCGAAATTTACATGAAAATTGCCCACCTGCCCCTGGTGAATACCATCACCGACGAGCAGATGCACCTGCTGGAAAAGCGCTTCGGCGTGAAGGCCAGAGACGGCTATCTGGCATAAAATCCCATAAAACAGGCCCCCGGTGGAGAAACCACCGGGGGCCGTTTTCTCTGATTTGACCAGTGCCGGAAAAGGAGCTGTTAGAAGGGTGCTTCGCTGAAAAAGTGCTATCCCATTGCCCTCATACCTTCAAAACAAAATGACTCTTGCGATAATCCAGCAGACCGTCCTTTTTCATTTTCCCCAGTTCCTGCGACAGACCGCTGCGCTCCACGCCCAGGTAATCCGCCAGCTGCTGCCGGGAAAAGGGAATGTCCAATTCGTAGGTCCCCAGCCGCTGTGCCTCGGCGGACAGGTAGGACATGATCTTCGACCGGGTGCTGCGCTGGCCCACATGGGTGAGTTTTTCGCTAAACTGCAGGTTTTTCCCGGCCAGTTCCCCCAGAAGGTTGCGGATGATGCGGCTATGGTACGAGCAGGCGGAGGGACACACGGTCAGAATACGCTTTACGTTCAGGAACAGCACGGTGACGGGCGTCTCAGCGACGACGCTGACGTTCAGACGGGAACCGGGAGCGCAGGCGTAAGCGGCGGCAAAGGTCTGCCCCAGTCCCGCCTTGGAAAGGATGTTGCGGTTCCCCCAAATGTCCTCCTGAATGACGAGGACCGTCCCGGTCAGCACAAGGCCAATGGATTCCGCCGTGTCCCCGGCCCGCAGTACAAAGGCTTCCTTCGGAAAGTCTTTTTTTTCGGCTTTCAGGCAGGCGAGCATGGCCGTCAACTCGGCTTCCGAGACGCCGGAAAACAGGGGAGCGGACCGGATGGTGGATAAAAATTCCTCCATAAAAACCCTCTTTCGTTGATTATTCTACCGACTTGTTGATTTCATTATAGTATAATCATGCCACAAAAGCAAGGAGGAATTACAAATGGAACAAAAAATGTTTTGCTTTCAGTGTGAACAGACGGCAGGCTGCACCGGCTGCACGGGAAAGGCGGGGGTGTGCGGCAAGACCGCCGATGTGGCGAAGCTTCAGGACCAGTTGACCGGTGCGTTGGTCGGGCTGGCCCGCAGTGCGGAGCAGGCTCCCAATGGGAACGATGCCACCTGGCGGCTCCTCATCGAGGGCCTGTTCGCCACCGTGACCAATGTGAATTTCAACGAAAAGACCCTTCGGGATCAGATCGACCGGGTACATGAGGAAACGTCCCGGCTGGCTCCCGGTGCTGCATGGGGACAGGATTACGACATGGAGCGTCTCTGGAACGCCCAGGAGGACATCCGCAGCCTGAAGTCCCTCATCCTGTTCGGCGTTCGTGGCATGGCGGCCTATGCCCATCACGCCATGGTGCTGGGCTATGCAGACGAGGAAGTGAACCGCTTCTTCGTTAAGGCGCTTATTGTCATCGGCGAGGATCAGGGCATGGAGGAGCTGCTGCCTGTGGTCCTGGAGGTAGGGGAGAAGAACCTGAAGTGCATGGCCCTGCTGGACAAGGCCAATACCGAAACCTACGGTACACCTGTGCCTGTGACCGTTCCGCTGACTGTGGAGAAGGGGCCGTTCATTGTTATTTCCGGACACGACCTTCACGACCTGAAGCTGCTGCTGGAACAGACCCAGGGAAAAGGCGTCAACATTTACACCCACGGGGAAATGCTCCCGGCCCACGGCTACCCGGAACTGAAAAAGTATGCCCATCTCAAGGGGAATTTCGGCACGGCCTGGCAGAATCAGCAAAAAGAATTTGCATCGCTCCCTGCACCGGTACTGTTCACCACCAACTGCCTGATGCCGCCGAAGGCCAGCTACGCCGACCGGGTGTTCACCACTGCGCTGGTCTCCTACCCGGAAATGACCCACGTCGGAGCGGACAAGGACTTCACGCCGGTCATTGAGAAGGCACTGGAATTGGGCGGCTATGCCGAGGACCAAATGTTCACCGGCATCAACGGCGGCAATTCGGTCATGACCGGCTTCGCCCGGGGCACGGTGCTGGGGGTGGCAGATCAGGTCATCGAGGCGGTCAAGTCCGGGGCCATCCGGCACTTCTTCCTGGTGGCCGGGTGCGACGGCGCACGGCCCGGCCGGAACTATTACACGGAGTTCGTGAAAAAGACCCCTGCCGACACGGTAGTCCTGACCCTGGCCTGCGGAAAATACCGGTTCAATGACCTGGACCTGGGGACCATCGGCGGCCTGCCCCGGCTGATGGACGTGGGCCAGTGCAACGATGCTTACAGCGCTATCCAAATCGCCATCGCCCTGGCGGACGCTTTCGGCTGCGGTGTCAACGACCTGCCGCTGTCTATGGTGCTTTCCTGGTACGAGCAGAAGGCTGTATGCATCCTGCTGACCCTGCTGCACCTGGGCATTCAAAACATCCGTCTTGGTCCCACGCTGCCGGCGTTTCTGTCCCCCAATGTGCTGAATTATCTCGTCGAAAACTTCGGCATCGCCCCCATCACCACCCCGGAGGAGGACTTGAAGCAGCTGCTGAAATAATAGCGGCCCATAAGGAAAAACCAGCCGCCCGGTATTGCCATTACGGCAGTCCTGGGCGGCTGTTTCGCTTTGTGTGTGATAGGCCGTATTCCCTCCGGCGGGATGTTTCCCCGGTGACAATTTTTGTTTTCATACTTTTCGGGTAGAATAATCAGAAAATACTCGGAGGTAAATACGATGAAAGGACGATTCTTAACGGCGGCGGAGATCGCCGAGTTCAAAAATCATCTCACCTTAGAGGAACGGAGTGCCGCAACCATCGAAAAATATATCCGGGATGTCAGCGCCTTTGCGGTATACGCACAGGAGGCCGCAATCACGAAGGAAACGGTTATCGGCTATAAAAAGCATTTGCAGGAGCGATACGCCGTGCGGAGCGTCAACGCCATGCTGGCCGGTCTCAACGGCTTCTTTGCTTTTCACGGCTGGCACGATCTGAAGGTCAAAACGCTGAAATTGCAGCAGCAGGTCTACTGCCCGGAAGAAAAGGAACTGACCAAGCAAGAGTACGCCCGCCTGTGCCGTACGGCGGAGCGCAGGAAAAATCAGCGGCTCAGCCTGATTTTGCAGACGATATGCGGCACCGGCATTCGGGTCAGCGAACTGCGGTATATCACCGTCGAAGCGGCGAAACAGGGCGAGGCGGTGGTGAATTGCAAGGCAAAGACCCGGACGGTGTTTCTTGTGAAGGCGCTGAGACAAAAACTGCTCCGCCATGCAGCGGAGCAGGGAATCAAAAGCGGGATGATTTTCGTGACCCGTACGGGCAAGCCCATCGATCGGACGAATATCTGGCGGGAGATGAAATCCCTGTGTCAGGAAGCGGGGGTCAACCCGGAGAAGGTGTTTCCCCACAATCTGCGCCACCTGTTCGCCCGTGTATTTTACGGTATCGAAAAAGACATTGCCAAGCTGGCGGATATCCTCGGTCACAGCAGCATCGATACGACCCGCATCTATATTATTTCCACCGGCACGGAACACCGCCGCCGGATGGAGAATATGCACCTGGTCCTATAAGCAGCAGAATCCTGATTCTGTTGTAGAATCGGTTTCGTCTATCACCGTTGTTACATAGAAGATTATAGCATCGACCGGAGAAAAAGTAAAGGAGGCATCGAAAAAAAGAGAAAAAGCGTGAAAAATGTCCGAAAACGGGCATCACAACAAAGCCTTTCCGGCCCGCTTTTTGAAAGCGGAGAGAAAAGGCTACCTTTTCCATACCTTTTTGGGCCTGCCCGCTGACGGGGCAGGCCTTTTCTGCTTCTCGTTTACAACAGAATCAGGATTCTGTTTTGGGGGAGGAAAAGCGTGACAAGACAAGTGAAATCCAGGCAGCGGGTGGCGGACCATGGCGAGGTCTTTACGGCTGAGCGGGAGGTTTGCGCAATGTGCGACCTGGTGAAGGCCGAGACGGAGCGCATCGACAGCCGCTTTCTGGATATGAAAACACCGAGATTGATACAATTTAATTATTTCTCCGCCGATTTTGCCGCTTGAGGGGTAAGTTGGCATTTGAGGGGTAAGTTGTGGAAGTCGGGGTGTCCCGGCTGTTTTTATAAGGAGAAGATTTATGACACTATACATATTGGGTAATGGATTTGATTTGGCTCATAAACTCCCAACAGCGTATTGGGATTTTCGAACGTATCTAAAGTCTGCACACCCGGAGTTCCTGGAAGCGTTCGAGGAGCATTATGATATTTATCCTTCAATGTCTGATGAGGCAAAAAAAGAATATTTATGGAATCGCTTTGAAAGCAATCTAGCTAATATCGATGAGGATAGCATAATCGAAAGTGGAACGAGCATTGAAATGGATCTGGAATCAGGAGATGTCGGAATCGAAGACACTCTGTACAGTTATTTTACAAATGAGTATCAGTACATTCAAAAGCTATCGGTCTATTTAAAGGAATGGGTAAGAACTATTCGAATTCGAGATTGTTTGCCGCGAACATCAAAAATAAAAGATAATAGCGATGATTTGTTTTTGACATTTAACTATACAGCGACTCTAGAGAATGTTTACCTGATCCGGCCTGACAAAGTAATTCATATCCACGGTTCGTTACGAGATTATACCCCTGACCCAGTAATTGGTCATGGAAACAAGATGCGAATTGATAGAATTAGTAAAAAAATCGAAGAAGCAGAGAGCCTATTTGACGAAAAATGGGTCAGTATCTGTCGCGTGGTTAGAGATTATTACAGTACAACATTAAAAAATACCGATAAGTATTCGGGATGCTTAGAGCGAATAAGAAGATCCCAACCCAATGAAATAATAGTTGTTGGACATTCTCTTGATGGAATAGATTTGCCTTACTTTATATTAATCGATAATTATATGGACAACAAAAATATATGGACAATAGTTGTCCATAGGGATAAGGAAAAGTTGAAACTGGTAAACAGTTTGGTGACCGCAGGTATCGACAGAAAGAGGATTAGAACTATACCGTCAGGTGAATTTTTTGATTTAGATGATACTGCTGCTGCGCATCGTATAACCGAATTAAGGTACAGGTTTTAATAACAATACGCCTCCCAACAGTAATAGTTGAGAGGCGTTTCTGTGTCTATGGGATTATGCTTTGATCTCGTTACCGTCCTTGAAGGTCACCCAGATGTCCTTTTTGCTGTGGACGGTGATGTAGTTCACCATCGCCAGCCAGTCTGTTTCTCGGAACTCCGTCAGCGGCTCCCGGCTCCGCAGGTTTTTCAAGTATGCTTCGATCTGGTGCTTTCGGGCCATGCGCTCGGCAATTAGATCGGTGACCTCGGTGTGTCGGGCCTTGGCCTTATCGAACCGGGCCACCAGAGCATCGTATCGTTTCTGGTATTCATCCTGATCGAGGGCGACGTGAGCGTTCTCCTTGATGCACTCCTCAATGAGCTCGGCAGCGATATTGATCTCCGCTTCCAGATCCGAAAGCTCGCTCTCAAGGGCCGTGGTGTCAAGGCTCCTTGAAAGGACCTGCTCGTATATGGCTATAAACTGTTCCTTCTGGTCAATCACCTGATTGGCGGCCCGGAGGAACAGTTCTTTTATTTCATCCTCGGTGAGCGTCGGAGTGGCGCATTTCTCTCCGTCAAATTTGTGGTTGCACTGCCAGATGACCTTGCGGTAGGCATCGTTGCTGTGCCAGACCTTCGGCCCGTACCAGCTGCCGCAGTCGCCGCACTTGACCTTGCTGGAAAAGATGCTGACCGAGCTCTTGCGGTTCCGGCCCTTTTTGCGGGTTGCCATCAAGGTCTGCACCATCTCGAAAGTCTCTGGATCGATAATGGCCTCATGATTATCCTTGACATAGTACTGCGGGATTTCGCCCTCATTGGCCTTTTTCTTCTTGGTCAGAAAGTCGACTGTGAAGGTCTTCTGTAACAGCGCATCGCCCTTGTACTTCTCGTTTGTGAGGATGCTTTTGATGTTGCTAGGGTTCCAGTGGTCCTTGCCGCCGGGTGAAGGAATGCCTTCTTCGGTCAGCGTCCGGGCAATCTGGAACGGCGACTGACCTTGCAGGAACATTCCATAGATGCGTTTGACCAGCTTGGCCTGTTCCGGGTTCATCACGAGGTTGTGGTCAGGCCCCATGTCGTAGCCCAGAAACCGATTGAACGGGACTGTGACCTTGCCGTCTGCAAAACGCTTCCGTTGGCCCCATGTGCAGTTCTCGGAAATAGATCTGGACTCTTCCTGCGCCAGCGAGGACATGATCGTCAGCAGAAGTTCACCCTTGCTGTCGAAGGTCCAGATGTTTTCTTTTTCAAAATAGACCTCGACGTTGTGCTCCTTGAGTTTCCGGATGGTAGTCAGGCTATCGACTGTGTTTCTGGCAAAGCGGCTGACCGACTTCGTGATAATCAGGTCGATCTTGCCGTCAAGGGCATCTGCAACCATCTGCCTGAACTGCTCACGCTTTTTGGTATTGGTGCCGGTGATGCCTTCGTCAGGATATACCCCAACGAACTCCCAATCATCCCGGCCATTGATGTAATTCGTGTAGTAGTCAATCTGCGCTTCGTAACTGGTCAGCTGCTCCTCGTTGTCGGTGCTGACACGAGCGTAGGCCGCCACACGTCGCTTCTTAGTGCTGTTGATCGGTGCCGCCGTGAAGCGTGACAGCGTCGCCGGTATCGTGGTTACGGATTTGGCCATTTCTTTTCGCTCCTTATTTTCTTGATTCTTTCACTCATTGCCTCCCTGCGCTCGTCTGTCCAAGCGGCCTTCATGGATTTTTTTGCTTTTTCCCGCCGTTCCTCGGTCCAAGGGGTGCCGTGCCGCTTATCCAAGAAGTCTCTGGATTCGATGTGGCCGTCCCTGAAATGGAACGTGACCATGTGGTCGAGGATTGTTGCGCTTTCAATCTGAGCGTCCATCGCAGCCTCGTCGAACTCATCAAGGCCAAGGATCTCAGTCACCAGCCGCTTCATGGTTTCGTCCCTGATAGCCGGATTCCGACATTTGGAACGTGGACCGGTGCAATACCAAGACCGTGTCGGGGTGCCGTCCTTACGCTTTCCGGATTGGCAGCGGTAATTGGCACCGCAGCAGCCGCATTTTATGAATCCGGTGAACTCGTAGAAGGTATTCCGGTTCGGATTGGTATCCTTGCGCTTGTGCCGTTCTCCCCAGAGCTTTCTGCGCTCGTCTGTCCACCAGTCGGTCTTGGCAGTAGATTGCCATTTGGTGGTGACCTCGTGGCCGTCGTAAAAGCGGAAGGTCAAGGTATCGTCTCCGATAACGATGACTTCCTCGATCTGCTGACTGAAAACGTCCTCGTCAAACTCATCAAGGCCCAGCACCTCCGCTGCGGTATTCTGGAGCATCTTCTCCGGGATGTTCTTCGAGGGGCAAGCCGACACACCTTTCTGGCTTTTCGTCTGACAGATCCAGATGTAGTAAACCTCACCGGCGGTATTCCGTTTTCCACTGTGGCGATAGTGTTTTCGGCAGCAGCCACAGGTGATCTTCGTGGAGAAAGCCGATAGTTTCAGCGACTTGTTTCCGAAGGGACCAAGGTCCCGTCTGCGCTTGAACTCGGCCTGTACCGCTTGCCATTCGTCCATCGGGATAATTGCCTCGTGAGTGTCTTCGACAAAATACTGTGGCATCTCGCCGTAATTCTTCCTACGGTGCTTGGTGATCGGGTCTTCACAGTATTCCTTCTGGAAGAGCATGTTCCCGGTGTAGGTGATGTTTTTCAGGATGACCTTCACATTGGAGTCCACCCACGGCTTTCCCTGCCGGGTATAAATGCCTCGGTCCATCAAGGCCCTGCCAATCTCAATCCGGGATGCGCCTTTCATGTACTCGGCATACATCCAGCGGATGATCTCTGCTTCCTCCGGTACGATGACCAGTTTGTCGTCCTGCCACTCATACCCGAAAATGCTGAACTTGCCGTTGGGAATGCCTTGCTTGAACCGCTTGATCGTACCCCATTTGACGTTTTCGGAAATGCTGCGGCTTTCTTCCTGTGCGAAGGAAGCAAGGATGGAAAGCATCAGCTCTCCGTCGCCGCTCAAGGAATTGATGTTTTCCTTCTCGAAGCGCACCTCAATGCCGAGGTCCTTCAGGTGCCGGACCGTGTTTAAAAGGTCCACGGTGTTCCTCGCAAAACGCTGGATCGACTTGGTGAGGATGATGTCGATGTTTCCGGCTTCACACTCAGCCAGCATGCGATTGAACTCTTCACGCTTTTTGGTGCCGGTGCCGGAAATCCCGTAATCCGCAAAAACGCCAGCATATTCCCATTCGGGGTTCTTTTGAATCAGTGCGCTGTAATGGCTCACCTGTGCAGAAAGCGAGTGCTGCATTCGCTCGGATTCCATCGACACTCTGGCGTAGGCAGCGACTCGCTTTCTTGTTTTCAGAACCGGCAGTTTTCGCTCGATTTTCTCTACTGTTTTCAATGATATCCCTCCTTCCGGTAGTGTCTATATATCACTCTAAAAGGCAGGAATATCAAGCGTTTTCGGATAATAATGCACCCAAATATGGTCGGTATTTTTCGAGCAGAATTGTATCAATTTCAGCGTATTCCTCCTCGGTGATCAAGCCCTTTTCGAGCATGGATTTCGCCATTGAAATCGCTGCATGGTAGAGCATATCGTTGTGGAGCTCCTCCTTGCTCATCAGGCATCACCGCCTTTGAACCGGGCCGCAATATAACAGACGTGGGAGCAGTACTTGCGCTTGGCGTTTCCGTAGGCCGTGAACTCTTTCCTGCACTCTGGGCAGATAAAGGTATAAACGGCCTTCTGCTTCACAGCATCCGGGTGAGCGTTCCACCATGCCGTCCGGCATTCCGGGCAGCAGAACTTTTTCTGTTTCCGTCTGGGGAACTGGATCAGCGTTTTGCCGCAGTTCAGGCAAAGCTGCGTGGGAACCTCCGCAAGGCTGTGGCTCTCTGCCTTCTCACCGGCGAGGCCGTGGGATCGACAATATGCTTTGACGCTGTCATTTGACAGCCCGACGCTGTTGGCGATGGCCGTATATCCAAAGCCCTGATGCCGCAGGGCCGTTATCTTTTTTCTTTGCTCATTTGTCATGAGATTGTCCTCCAGTCCGAGAGGGGCCCCTCTCACTACCCACTGGAGGGAAATGGCCATCTTGAACGAAAAAAGAGCAAAAAAATAACGCCCTCCACGGAATGATCCGCAGAGGGCGTGTGATGAGGTTCGGTCTACTTATTCGGGATCTTCAGCTTCATACCGCTGTAAATGACATTGCTTTTCAGTCCGTTCAGGCTGACGATTTCCTTATAGCGGCTGCCGTTGCCGAGATACTTCTTGGCGATTGCCCAGAGGGTGTCACCATGCACCACGGTGTGGATGCGGTAATCCTCGGAGGGTTTTGTGCCTGCCACGGCGAGCGCAGAGGTTTTGACTGGCGACATGATGGCGTACCTGCCGGACTCGTCCTTGTTGATGACCGTGCGGTCGCCGCTGACCTCTACCACATACCAGCGGAGCTTCTTCACCCAGCCGGGAATGGCTTTGCCGTTATAGTAGGTGCTGCCCGTGATAGTCACGAGGTCGCCGACCTTGATAGACCCGGTGGGCTTGACCGGGTTGGCAGGCTTCACATCACCGCCGAGAGCCGCTGTGACCTTCTCGCCCAAATCGCCCATACGGGCATACATCCAGTTGCCGGGGCAGCTCTTGTTCGCAAACCATCTGTGGACGGTCAGCACCATCTCGTCAGACTTCGGAGTGTAGTTCAGCGTCTTGGTCTTATCGCCCAGCCAGAGCAGCTTGGTTTTGCCGTTGCGCCTGCAGATATCGATGCAAAGCTCGATGAGTCTCTTGTACACCACATCCTTAAAAGCGTAAGGCTCGGTGTTGTCGCTGGCACACTCGATGGTGATAGCTCTCTGGTCATTAGCATTGGAGGAAGAGCACCAAGAGCGGTTTTTCTCCTCCACATACATTCCGACCCGACCATCGACACCGATGCCGTAGTTGCTGCTTGCCTGCCGTGAGGTCGGCAAGAAGATGTTGCCCAGCGTTTCCACATTGCACTGACCCACCACGCAGTGAGGCGTGATGCGGTCAATGCTGTGGGTACGCTGCCCGGAGTGGTTCGGGCTGAGTTTGGTGTAGGACACCAGGGAACTGTTTGTGTAAGCCATATTATTCATTCTCCTTTTCACTGCGGTCATGAAGCTGCTCCAGCACGGATTTCAGCTTCTGCGGGATGGGCAGTCCCAGGTATGCGGCGTTCTCCAACAGGGACACGCCCTCGTTCGATAGGTAGAAGAAAATGACGGCAGTACGCATCACCGAGCCGCTGCCGATGACGCGGGTGTCGAGAATATGCCCGATGCCGACCAGGGCGAAGATGAGCACCTTTTTGAAAATGCCCTTGAATCCGACTTCGCTGGACAGCTTCTTATCCACCACGGCGCACATGATGCCGGTGATGTAGTCGATGACTACGAAAGCCAGAAGCGCATAAAGCAAGCCGTCACATCCTCCCAAGAACCATCCCAGCCAGCCGCCGATGCCGGCGAACACCACCTGAATGGTCGTCCAGAATTCTTTCATGTTGTTTGTCCTCCTTTGAAATTAAAAATGGGTATGAAAAAAGTGACGCCGGAGCGTCACGCTTTTCCGATAGCATAGATTGATACTTTGTAGGTTGCCGATGGTACCGTATTTGGTCTTACGGCAAATATCTTTCCGGGGTTGGTCGTTGTAGACCAGCTACTCGAACTGCCTCGCTCCACAAACATGGCGTAATTGCTGTTCTCCGTGGAGATATGGACATGAGGAATTTCCGCGAAGGTAAATGGAAAATTAGGGAGCGCAATTGCGCCGCTCTCATAGAGCACACCCCATGCCGTCGAAATGGCGGTCGTAAAGGAATACTGACCCCAACATTCCGCTGTACCGCTTTTCCATTTACGGTAATTCCAGATGCCGCTTGTCCCTTGCTGAATGACAAAATCCGCAAGGGGTGAGCCATCCACCCGCATATCCCCGGCAACATCCAGCATGGCTTGTGGCTCCGGCGTGTTGATGCCGACCTTCTTTTTCCGCAGCGCAATGAGCGGCGTGCCCTGCGGAACAGTAAAATACAGATCCAGACTGCTCAAAGAATAGAGCTTGTCTTGGATCTGTAGATGAAAGTCGTAGGAACTGTTTGCATCCAGACTGCACAGCTCCAAATTGGAGTAGCTGAAAGAGGTTCCGCTTTTTGTCGTGCCGGAATAGATGCTGGTGTAGCTGCCGTAACTGCTCTCACTGGTTTTCTTGTACCGATACCGCACATAAACCACGCTGTTTTTCTGCGTCCCGTCTACGGTCACAGCAGAAATAGAGCCACTGAATTTGAGCTGCATTTCCGCTTCGATATCGTTGGTGCGCCGGAGCGTTATCGAGGATATCTTCGGCTTGGTGTACGGAATGACTGTCACCGTCTGTGAAGTTTCGGCGGTGTAGCCGCGAGAATCCGTGACCGAGAGCGTGACCGTCACACTGCCGGACTTTGTGATCTTTCCGACCGTAATTGCAGCACCGGTCGAATTGGATGCGGATAAACCGTTGCAGGAAGCGGTGTAGTTGGAAATGGACGCTCCGTTCTTCGCAGTCGCTGTTCCCGGTGTAACTTTGAGGGTCGAGTAGTCCTGTACGAACAGCTGATCGTTGCCCGTGAGGTTCTTTGTGGTCGTGTAGCTGTCGGCATAAGTGAATCCGCTTATGGTCGGAGCAGAATTGGTCGCCGTGGTCAGTACAGTGGCGGTTTTGCTTGAGGTGCTGCCGATCTGCGTAGACCCGCTGTAAGACGAAACCGCAAAGGTACCTGTGAACGACTTGATGGATGCCATAGCGTTCAACAGCGTTGTTCTCTGCGCCGATGTCAGCGTGACCGTGCGGTTCGCCGTGCCCTTCGACCAGGAAAGCCCGGAAATAGTCAGGATGGTCGTGCTGCCGTTTTTGAGCACCAGCGAATTGGTGTAGGAGGCTTCGTACACGGTCACATTGATGGTAATGGAAACCGTGGCATTGTCCGCCGTCACCGTGTTGACACTATTCACCACAGCACCGCCCAGCGTCTTGACCGTGGAACTGCCGGAAGTGCCGTAGACATGGTTGTACTGCCGCCTTGCTCTGACCCTCACCGTGTAGCTTGTATTCGGTGAGAGCGAGGTGATCGTCACACTGGCACTGGTGGATGCCGTCGTTGAGAACTGCGTCCAGCTCGAACCGCCGTTTGTGCTGTACTGCCAGACGTCCGCCGTGGCCGAGGATGTCGCGGAGATTTTGAACCCGTTTGCCGTGACATTCGATGTGCTGAAGGTCACGGTAGGTGCGGAACGGTCGATGGTGGTCAGCGTCATGCTGCCGCCGTATTCCTGTGAACCGTAGATATACACACGGGTCGAGAATCCGACCGCAATCGTTTTGCTGCCGTTGCTGTCATGAGCCACAGTAATCGTGCCGCTGACAGAACCTTTCTTTGCCGGGAAAACACGGTCATCCCAATAGGTACGGCCCTTTGAGTATACGGTCGTACCATTGATCGTTACAGTGGTGGTGTCAATGGTGTAGTAAGTGGATGCGCCACCGGTAGAGGTCAGCGTCCAGGAAAGTGTCGAGCTGTTACCGACCACATTTACGCTTTCCGAAATGTCCAGTTGAAGATAGCGCCCATCGTATGCTGCACTTTTCCAAGTTGCCATAGCTTTCCCTCCTTAATCCAGAATGACGATATTCAACCCCTCGGACGCCGTGGGCATCGGGACAAACTTCGTTTTGCCCACAGTCAGCTCGCCGTCCACCGTGGTTTTCTTGGTTTGCGTTTCGTCCTTGTTCAGGGTGAAAATCACCTCGTCGTTGTAGTAACCGGCGAACTCCGTGTTTGTGATGACCGTCCGCTGGGACGATGCGCTGTTGGACACCTCGATGCCCCGCTTGTCGATCTTGACCTCCTGCGTGTAGATTTCGTTGGGTGCGGGTGTCCACTTTCGGGGTATCGCCCCTTCGGAGATCATGATGTCCGCGAGGTAGATGGATGCATCCCGACAGTAGCAGTAAATGCGCAGCGTGGGGTCAGTCACATCCGTGAGCGTTACGGAGTAATCCGTCCAGTCAAACGCCGTGGACTTATTGAACAGGTACTTGGTTTTGTTCCCGTTGTAGGTCACATAGAAATACCCGGACATGGTCGAGGTTTTCTTTGCCCGAACCGAGATCGTATAAGTGCCGGGAACCACACCTCGGATGTACTGCGACAACGAGGAGTATGCGCCCAGCACAAAGCAGGAGTCGGAAATGGTGTTGTTTTGCGTATCTGTGGAGGCATCCGTTTTCACCGTACCGGAGTAGCTCCAATCGTCCGTGATGCCGTTCAGCCCGGAGGAATTCTGCACGTAGTTGATGCCGCCGATGTACTGCTCCTGCATGGTGACGGACAGTCCATTCACCGTGTGTTCCAATTCCGAAACACGGCTTTCGGAGTTCAGCACCCGTTCCTCCAGGACGCCCTGGTCGTTGGACACCGTTTCCACGGTTTCGGTGAGGGTCGCCACATAGCTGTTCAGCCCGTCGATGGTCTGCTGGAACTGTGCGTCCTTCTCGGTCAGAATGGAAATGGTGGTGCGGATCGTTTCAATGTCGTTCTGCACCATCCATTCATTTCCGTCCCATATCTTCGTTTCCGGCGGGGTCACGGAAGTATCCACCCAGAGCTGCCCCTCATAGGGGTTCTCCGGCGGCGTGTCCGAGGTGACCACATCGCAGAGACTGATAATCGTGAACTGTGCTGATGCGATCATCTCACCACCTCCTCAAACCGCCACAACGACCATAAAGGTTGCCTTGGTATCCACATCGGTGCTGGACACCGACAGGGTCTTGCCGGTCTTGCTGCCGTTGGTACCCCAAGAGGTATCGACTACACCGTCCTTGTTGTACTTCGTCCAGGTGTAACTGCCGTTTCCGGCTGCGTCCACCTCGGAGCCTGCCTGATAGCAGACGGCGGTCAGCACAGTCGTGCCCTGGCCGTTCTTGAACACATCGCCGCCCGTGGAGGTGACGATGATCTGCAACGGGTCGGAGTTGTCGATGAAGGTCGCCACATCGAAAAACTTCGTGTTATAAGAAGCCGATGCGGAATCCGTGTCCTGGGCACAGCACTTGAACACGGCGTAGCTGTCCACCGCTGCGGCGTAGACCGTGAGGGTATTGGTAGCCGTGCCGGTGTATTTGTCGGCGGTATCCGAGAGCTTGCGCCAGCCGATGCCGAAGTCTGCATCATAGCCGGTGGAAGAAGTAGCGGTGACGGAAGCGTCCATGACCGCCCACTTGTAGCTGACCTTGGTGGCGTCCACCGTAGAGCCGCGCCACAGCTCGGCCTTGGCGGTCAGACTGGCGACCTCCTCATTCTTGAACACATTTCCGTTGGGTGTGGTGACCAGCAGGTCGACGATGCCGGAACCGTTGACCACACGGGAGAAGGAAATGGTCAGCGGATGGGTCAGCGACAGACCGGTGCTTTCGTCCTTGTAAGTGATGACACAGCGATAGTCGATGCCGGGCAGCTCCGCCATGACATTGGCCTTGACCGTGAGGATGTGGCTCTTGGCACCACTGAGGGCGTAGTTCGTACCTGCGGTAATGGCGGTGTTGCTGTCGCCCACATACCACTTGACCGAGGTGACATTGGCGGTGGCGATCTGGTCGGCGGTGGTGCCGATGACATACAGGCTGGGCGTCAGAACGAGGTTCTTCGTTTTCCAGTCCGGGGTATAACTGCCGTTGTCGGGGTTATACATCTGAGTCTTGGCGAGGTTTGAGCCGATGTACCCCGTCAGCGTCAGTGCGTCATTGTAGTCGATGATGGTAAACTGGCCTTGTGCTTTGCTCATGTGAGAAGCCTCCTTTGAAGTTGTTGTATCTGAACCGGACACTGTGCCGGCTTCTGTTGTGGGTTCTGCGGTTGCCATAGTAAATTCCTCCGTTATAACAGGCTTTGCCTGGTCGTGGTGTCGATGAGGTCACAATAAAAAGTGGCGCGGACTTTGACATCCGCACCGGTGATGACCACGGACTTTGCGCCGCCGAAATGCTGCTCGTTCCAGACTTTGTCCGCTTCCGTATCCTCAGACACCCTTGTCCAGACAAACTGGTTGGCATCCAGCGTGTCGGTGATGTCCTCGTCCCACGAGTACACCTTGGCGGAAAGCAGCGTTTTCACATTGCCGTTTTTGAAGATGTTCCCGTTGGACGAGATGATGACGAGCCGGAGCATTTTCTGTTCCTCGATGGTGGTAATGCGGTCGCTGACCTCGGTGACCTCCTTGCTGGTGGCGTAGGCTCGAAGCACAACCTCGCCACTCTCCAAATCCCACCAGGACGAGCCATCCTGCGACTGGATAACACCCGCCTTGATGATGTTCGCCACCAAGGAGCCGGAGGTGATGAAGTCTGCGACGATCTGACCGTCCGCCGTGATGGCGGTTTCATAGGGACCGTTGTAGCCGTTATGGGAAAAGCCCAGACCACCCACATTCCACCGCCAGACATTCACGGCTTCGTCAATAGAGGGTGCATCCAGAATGAGCAGCTCGTAGGGCTGCCCGCTTTCGCTGTCTGTGTTAATAACCACATAGCCGCCGCTTTGGCCGGTGATAAGACCGGTTGCCTTAGAGATGGCGGTTTGGAGCAGCTTTGGAAAGCGTCCCACCGTGGATTCCACCTTATCAACCGAGGACTGAACCTCGGAGATGGTGGTGATCATGCTGGACTTGCTCTGACCGAGGGAAATGCTCACATACCGTTCGGCAAGAGTGTCGTAAACGGTTTCAATGACCATAGCCGACACGCTGACACCCAATAGCGAGTGTCGAATGGTGACGGTATCGCAGAGATTGACCCGCTCCAAGAGTGCAGAATACTCCGGCTGCTTCCAGAGCGGCTCGAAGGACACCTTCACCGTGGGGATGGTCGCTCCCAGCGGATTGGCTTTGATGTAGCTGTTGGCTTTGGCTCTGAGGGCTTCCTCGGTCACAACTCCGTCAAACTGGTCGGAGAAATCCATGATGAGCGTTTTCGCCCGGACGATCTCCGAGGTCACAATAGGAAGCGTCACCTCCGGCAGCGTGACTACCGTTTCGGTGTCCGCACCTTCCGGGGTGTACACGGCATACGGGAGCAGCGCAGTATACACGCCGCTGTTGTCTTCGTCCTGCTCCAATGCGGTGAGGTTCTTGCCGTATTCAATGATTACACCGGTCTTCTGCCCACGGTGCGAATGAAACTTTACCGTGAAGTTGTCCCATTCAAACTCGCCGTGCCATTTGGAGAGCATTGAGCCTTCCGTACCTCCGAGGCAGGCACGGACGCTTTTCGGCTGTGTGACGGAAAACGCCTTTGCATCCGAATAGTCCGTCCAGCCCGTGAAGCGTGTATCTCCGGCAAGGAGTTGCGAGAGAATGAGCTGCGGAGAGCGGCTCTCGGTCGAAAACGGCAGCACCGGCACATTGGCGAGGTCATAGGAAATGTGCTGCCCATAAATGGTGACGATGCCGTTGAGCGGCTTCGTGATACGGTAGATGCGGAATGCCTGGTCAGCGGCGGTGTCATTGGGCTTTGCCTTGATGATGCACTCCTTTGTGATTAGCCCATAGTGCTGACCGCTCACCGGGTATTTGAGTGAGCACTCAAACACACCGTTCCGCTCCTCGGTCACTTCACAGGAAATGGTGTCCGTCAGCACTCCAAGACCGAATGAACTGAAATCTGTAGCGTTTGCGGGGTAAAGTACAGGGATCATAGGCAGCACCACCTTGGAATGACCTCAATCCTTGACACATCGCCATTGCAGTTAATGGTGCAAACACCCGGCTTGAGGGCTGGAAATTCCGCTCCTTTGACCGTATCGTTTTTGAGGACAGTGCCTTTGAAGCAATTCATCAGCTCACTGTCTATCTCGATGTACTCGTCCAAGTCGGAAATCATCATGCCCCGTCCTTGGGGTTGTATCAGCAGCGCCACCGTACCGCTGCCATAGAGTTTGATGTACGGTCGGCTCTCAAACGCCGTCGGATTGGTAATCGTCAGTTCGGAGGCGTCAGCCGACACCGTTTCCTGTCCCGCAAAACTGTATTTGTAGGGTTTGCAGTTGAAGGTCACGGTAAAGCTGCCGACCTTGTTTAGCTGCTCCTCAATGTCCAGATTGCCGGAGATGACGCCGTAGCGGAAATACTTCACATCGTAGGAGTCGGTGAGTTCGTGGTATCTGTCCGGCTCGGAATACAGCCAGCCCTTGATGTCCCGCAGGACAGCGGCAAGTGCGGCTATATTCTTCCGAGCGAGGAACACTGTGTAGGTCACCTTGATGTTGGCAAAGCGGCGGTTCGGATTGATGATGTCACCGCTCCTGCCGGGAATGGAAATGAACTCCGCATCGTATTCCGGTGCGGAGAACACGTCCTTCTTCTCGATATGCAGACCGAACTCAGCGGAACTGCGGCCGTTGTAGGTAAAATAGGTCATGCGAATACCACTCCTTTCCGCTGGGCGAACTGGTTCGCCGTTTCCATGACTTCATTGGTGAGCTGACGGATATCCTCGCTGCTGTAATTGTTGAAGGTGGCGATGTTCAGAGCGATGGTGAAAGCGGACGCCGCCTTGCCGACCACGCCGTCCACGGCGGAGCGAATCGAGCCGTTCACGTCAAAGTCGGTGGGCAGAGCCGTCTGCATATCGTGGGCAAGGTTACCCATGACGCCGTTGATGTCCTCGGCCATTCCTTCTGCGGCTTTGACCGCTTCATCGCCGTTGTCGTCAATGGAGCCTGCAAGACCCTTGACCAGCATTTCACCGACCCATGCCATCTCCTTCGAGGGCGAGTGGATACCGAAGAAATCGCAGATGCCGTCCCAGATGGATGAGATCCACCCGGACACTTTATCCCACAGCCATGAGGCAAGCTGGGTAATACCGCTCCACAGACCTTTTACGATGTTGCCGCCGATCTCCACGATCTTATACATCAGAGAGCCGAAAGCTTTCACGATACCCGCAATGATCTGCGGCACCGCCTTGACGATCTCCACGATAATGGTTGGTAAGTTCTCAATGAGGGACACGAACAGCTTCACGCCTACCATGATGATTTTATCGATGTTTCCGACCAGAGCGTTCACGATTCCGGAGATAATTTGCGGAATCGCCTGCACGATAGTCGTGATGATCTGCGGCAGTGCTTGAATAAGGGAAATCAGCAGGTCGATGCCCGCTTGAATGATCTGGGGTATGGCGTTCAGCACGGCGGTAATAATGCCGTCAATGATTTTCGGAATGGCTTCCACGATAGCCGTGATGATATCCGGCAACGCAGCCACCAAGGATGTCAGAAGCTGAATGCCCGTTTCAATGATCTGCGGGATGGAGTCCAACAGAAAGGTAATGATGCCGTTGATGATCTCCGGCAGAGCAGCAATCAGCACAGGCAGTGCATCGAGAAGTCCTTGCGCCAGTCCTGTGATAAGCTGCAACGCCGCATCCAAGATCATCGGCAAACTGTCCACCAGACCTTGCACGATGGTGACGATAGCCTGCACCGCTGCCGGGATGAGTGTGGGCAGCGCATCCGCAATGCCGATCACCAGCGTGGTCACGAGTTGCACCGCTGCGTCAATGAGCAGAGGCAGATTCTCGATCAGCGTGTTCACGATGGTCATGAGCGCGGACACCGCCGCCGGAATAAGCTGCGGAAGCAGGGACAGCAGCGTTTCCAGCACCTGCGAGAACAGTTCGGTGACCGCTTCCAGCAGTGTGGGCAGCAGTTCACCCACAGCCGTCAGCAGAGCGTCCAGCGCCGTGGGCAGAGCCTCCACGATGTTCTCAATAACCGGGGTAATATTCGCCACCACGGTCTTGAAGGCATCCACCATGTTGTTGCACAGCAGTTCCATGTCAGCATCCGCATCACCAAAGCCTACGATGAGGTTCGACACGGCAGATTTCAGCGCATTGACAGAGCCGGAAATGGTGGCTTCCGCTTCCTTGGCGGTGGTGCCTGCAATGTCCATGCTCTCCTGCATGACGTGAATGGCTTCCACCACATCCGCATAGGAGGAGATGTCGTATTTAACACCGGATATCTTCTCCGCATCGGCAAGCAGGCGTTCCATTTCCTGCTTTGTACCGCCATAGCCCAGCTTGAGGTTGTCAAGCATCGTGTAGTTCTGCTTGGCAAATCCCTGATAGGCATTCTGAATGGAGGACATATCCGTGCCCATCTTGTTGGCGTTATCGGACATATCCGTGATTGCCATATCCGCATACTTGGCGGCTTTCTCGGTATCGCCGCCGAGGGACTGGATGAGGCTTGCGGAGAAGCCCGTGACCGTCTCCATGTACTCGTTGGCGGAAAGTCCTGCCGTTTTGTATGCGTTGGCGGCATACCGCTGGATCTCCTGCGATGAGTCTTTGAACAGCGTGTCAACGCCGCCGACCAGCTGTTCATAGTCAGCATAAGCAGCGATGACCTCTTTGCCGAGCTTCACGGCGGCGGCACCTGCGGCGACGGCAACTGCACCGAGTGCCACACCTACGGTTTTGAGAACCTTGCCGAAGCCTTCAAACTTACTGCCTGATTCCTCCGCAGCCTTGCCACCCTCCTTGATGGCTTTCTCGTTCTCGTCCAACTCACGGTTCATGTCGTTGAGGGCGGCTTCGGCATTGTTGAGTTGGATCTGCCAGTTCTGGGTGCGGCGGTCATTCTCCCCGAAAGAGGTGGCGGCATTCTGCAGAGCCTTGCGAAGGGTGTCGATTTTGGTAGTCTGCTCGTCTATCTCTTTTCGCAGCACCTTATTCCGTGCGGCGAGAGCCTCCACGGATTTATCGTTTTTATCGAACTGAGAGGTGGCGAGCTTCATTTCGGAGCCGAGCACCTTGAAGGACTGGTTGATATCCGCCAGTGCTTTTTTGAACTCCTTTTCACCCTCAAGACCGATCTTCAGTCCGAAACTGTCTGCCATGTACCGCCACCTCCTTAAATGCCGTCCGGGATAATATCGTCAATGTAGTGTTCGTGAGCAGGAACAGCCTGCCCGTTATACTGCTTATGACACTCCCATAAGTCCAAAAGCAGGCCAAACGGCATCAGCCACACCTCATCCTGCGACAGATGAAGGTGGGCAAGGCCGTAATAAAGAAGCCGGGTAAACAGTTCCGCATCGGAGACCGTTACCCGACTTGCACGTTTTTTGAATCTTTCTCGCTTTCCACATTACGCTTGGTGCCCTTGTAGAGCGCCTCCGTGATAGCGGTTTTGTATCCGGCGAGATCAAGCGGCGTGGTCAGAAGCTCCACCACATCTTCGGTGAGCAGCTCCTTGGGGTGTTCCTTATCTTTGAGGTTGTGGACAAGAATACTCTGATTCGCCAGAAGCGTGATAAGCCACACGATCTCTCCGATAGCCATTTCAAAGTTCTCGGACTTCATCAGCTTCTCACCGAGGTTTTCCAGCCCGCCGTATCGACCGGCGATCTCCCTGGTAGCCTTGGTGGTAAGCAGGAGTGTGTATTCCTCGTCACCGATGGTGATGACTGCAGTTCTCTCGTTATCCATTGTGTGTTACCTCCGTTAAGTGGCCTTTTCGGGTAATGCGGTATAAGTCGGCTCATAGACTTCCTTATACCAGTTCGTGATAGTCGCAGCGGTCACATCGCCTTCCAGTGCCTCCGCCTTCCACGGGTGCTTGCCGCCTGCGTCTGCCTTGTTGCGGCGCAGAATGGTGCCTTCAATGGTCGGCGTGGAGAAGGTGATGCTGTCGCCCTTGGTGGCAAGGTTCGTCGCCGGAATACCGAATTTCACTCGGTACAGCCAGTAATACTTGTACTTGCCGTTGGACTTCTTGGCACGGAATCCCACCGCCACAGGGTCGCCGCCGTCCTCGGATGCGAAAATCAGCACCTTGTTTTTGTCGATGGTTGCACCCGTGAGGTCGGATGCCGCCGCAGAGCCGATATCGTCAATGCCGAGGGAGAGTGTGCCGGATTTGAATTCCTTTACGATCTCCGAAGCACCGTCGTCGGCGTATAGAGTTGCCTCTGCCAGTTCCACCGAAAGGTCAGCGGAGATGGCTTTGGCAAGCTGGGACGGCGTACCGTAGGTTTCCTCACCGGCGTCGTTCTCGGTGATTTTTGCGTAATACAGTCTGTCAAGACCGATAGTCGCCATAACTTATTCCTCCAGTTCGTAGATTTGCGCCACATCAATGGCGTAGTGATGGTAGCCGGTTTCGGCCTCAAAGCCGATGTACCGACGGTCGGTAATATAAAAATCCGCACCCAGCAAGGCGCGGACGAGGTCATTTTTCAGTTTGGTGTAGCCGCCCTTTGTGAAGAGGGACAGCCGTGCCTCCTGCGTTTCGCAGCCGGGAGCGTTGTCGGAGTGGAGCTCAAAGCTGTCCGACAGCGGCGTAATCACCAGATAGGTGTCCGGTGCTTTGCCGGAGAACACACCCGTTTCCACTGGAACACCGCAATGCTCGGCGATGGTTTGTAAATCGGATAGCAGGCTCACAGCTTTTCCACCTCCTCATCCAGCGCCTTGGTCATGGCATCGATGCATTCCTGCCGGGATGCCGTTTTCGCAGGCTTCAGAAACGGCTTTGCAGGCTGGCCGTGCTTGCCGTATTCAAGAATGTTGGCAAGTTTGGCATTGCTGCCGCCGTCCGAGCGAGGTTCGGCGAAACCTACCTTGATGTCGTGGTTGCCGTCCCGGTTCAGCTTGGAGGGAGAAAGGCCGAGTGCGCCTTCCAGTTCGCCCGTGGTGCGGGATTTGAACTTTGTCCCTCTGCCGATAACGAAGGAGAGATTGCTCTTGACCTTTTTCAGCACCACCTCGCCACCGGCCTGCAGGATGGTATCCGCCACGCTGTCAAAGTTGCTGCCGAGCTTGGAAATTTTCAGAAGGAACTCCTCCGGCATTTTCATTTCAGCTTTTGCCAACGGTCGGCACCTCCTTTTTTGCCAGTACTTCAATGTACATCCCACGCCCCTTTACATCCTCTACTGACACAATGTCGTAGCGAAAGTCATCGCAAATGAGAAACTGGTCTGTGGTGATCGTTAGCCCAGGAATACACCGAAAGCGGAACAGGTCGGTCGCTTCGCTGAATGCAGCGAGGTTCGCCCAACGCTGACTGCCGTGCCGTCCTTCACGATATACACGGACGGAAGCGAGGACTTCTTCCTCGGAATGGGTGAAGCCCTCGCTGTCCTTGACTTTGCGGGTTTCCACGATGTCGGCGAAGCCGTTCATCTTTCCGAAACTCATACCTGCCACCGCCTATCCAAGCGGAGCAGCAGATTGACCGTGTTCCACACCTGCTGTGCCGCTCCGGTGTTATCCGCAAAGAAACCGCCCGTGCTGCCGTCCCGGCTTTCATAGAAATGAGATGACAGCATGATTACGGCTTGCTCTGTGGTGGGTGGCATGGAGTTCTCCTTGTAGTAGCCCTCCGGGATGTGCTGGTAGCTTTCGGCGTAAGAAACAGCGGCAGTGATGTAGCTTTTCAGCAAGGCATCATCCGCCGTGTGTTCCAGGATAAGGTTGGCTTTTACTTTGGAAAGAAGCTCGTCTATCACCGCCGCCTCCTTTCATCAAGACGCCTTCATCTTCAGAAGCTGGATACCCTCCGGCAGGATGATCTTGCCGTCCACACGCTCGGTGGCAACAAAGCCGACCTGACCGTTGGTGGAATACAGCTCGTTCAGACGCTGAACGGTTCTGCCGGTGCGGTCAGCGATCCAATAGCTCTGGAAATCGCCGAAGGCAATGGAGAGCGCACCTGCCGCCAGCGTGGGAGCATACGGGCTGGTGTAAATCTCGTAACCGAGCAGTCTGTCCGGCTGACCCGCCTGCAGGGAGGGCTGCCACAGATACTGACCGTTGGAATCCTTCAGCTTACGAAGTGCGGAAACAGTAGCATCGTTCATCAGGAACTTGGCATTCTTGCGGTAAGGTGCTTTCAGCGCATAGATTAGGGAAATCACCTCATCGGTGGTAACAGTGGTCGCACTGGCTGCGGTAACACCGACCGTGCCGCCGTTTGCAGTGAACAGACCGGTGGGCTGCCCCGTGCCGGTGCCAACGCAGAAAGCCTGCTCCTCGGCAGCGCCGAAGGCATAGGCAAACTCACGGGCGATGTACTCCTCCAGATCGAAAGCACTGTCATCCAGAAGCTCAATGCTTACCTTCACAAGGTCGGTCAGCTTGTAGGCATCAATGGTCTTCTGTGCGAAGGTGGGATTGCTCTCGGTGTAGGCAGCATTTTCAGCAGTCCACGCAGCGGTGGAATGGGTCGCTGCAACGGGGATCTTACGCTCGTTATCGGTAGTGATGACCTTGCACAGACGGCGCATCACATTTTCCTCCTTGAGCGTGTCCACGATGAACTTCTCAAACTCCGTGGGGACGAGATAGCCGCCGTTGGCGTCCACGCCCTCGGAGAGCACATTGTGGAGCATACGTTTGCCGCGCAGATGCAGACCGAAATCCTCGCGGTAGGCGTTAGACGCTCTGCCGGTCTTGGCTTCGCCGGTCGCTTTCTGGGGCTGCTCGGTGATAGGAGAGGATACGGGTTTGGCAAGCTCTGCGGCAATAGCGTCGCGGCGCTCCATGCGTCTGACCTCATTGGTGAGATCGTTCAGTTCCTTCTCCATATTGGCATAAACGGCATCGTCCTCGGCGGACAGAACGCCTTTTCGGTCGCGGTGGGTGTCGAGGAAGCCCTCCATCGTGTCCCACAGCTTGGCGCGCTTTTCGCGCAGTTCAACGATAGTCATATTGAAATACCTCCATATTAAATGTAGTTTTTGATGGTGTTCAGCTTGGCTCTGAGTTCATCTACAGAGCGTCCCGTGCGCTCCGGCACAGCGGGTTTGGGTTCAATGGCACACTTTGCGGCGATCTTCTCCATGAGAGAGTTCACCACATTCGCCTTGGAATACAGCATGGAAACGGTGGGCGCGGGTACGCCATCGGATTCTGTGCTTCTCTGCATGATTTCGTCCGCAAAGCCGAGTTCTACAGCCTTGTTTGCGTCCATCCAAGTTTCGGCATCCATGAGGTGCGAGAGCTTGGCACGGGAAAGCCCCGTCTTGATCTCATAGGCATTGATGATAGAATCCTTCACGCTGCCGAGCATTTCGATGGCTTTCTGCATTTCCTCCGAATTGCCGAATGCTGCCGTCATGGGGTTGTGGATCATGAGCATGGACACGGGAGATACCAGCACCTTCGTGCCTGCCATAGCGATGACGGACGCTGCGGATGCGGCAATACCGTCAATCTTGACCGTCACATCACCCTTGTAGTCCATGAGCATATTGTAGATTTGAGCCGCCGCCACGCAGTCACCACCGGGACTGTTGATCCACACGGTGATGTTTCCGCTGCCGGACATGAGCTCGTCCTTGAAAAGCTGCGGCGTGACATCATCGTCAAACCAGCTTTCCTCGGCGATGGTTCCGTTCAGGAACAGCGTCCGTTCCACTGTCTCCGTCTGGTTCTTCCAATTCCAGAATTTCTTCATCGGTTTTTTCCTCCTTTCCGTCATCGGTAGGTGTATCTGCAAAAGCACCCGCATTTTTCAGCGGGAGCATATTGCCGTTAATGAGGTACAGGTCGCCGCCTTCCTCTGCCGGGATACGGTCGAGGTTTTCCAGCTCCCGGATGTCGTTTGCGGACATCCAGCCGTTCTGGCGGCCGATGGCGTACCCGTTCATGCGGCTTTGGTAATCGCCGCGAAGCAAGCCTTCCAGATTGAACTTCACGAAATACACGGCTTTTTCGTCCCGCGAAAGGAGTGACCGCTGAATGGACTGCTCCCAGCGGATGACCCAGGGGTCAAGGGTGTACTTCACGAACTCCAAGGACTGCTGCTCAATATTAGAAAAGCTCGACTTTTCCAGGTCGCCGACCATGTGGGGCGGGACTCGGAAAATTCGAGCGATTTCATTGATTTGGAATTTGCGTGTTTCGAGGAACTGCGCCTGCTCCGGCGAGATGCCGATGGGCGTGTACTTCATGCCTTCCTCCAGCACGGCGATCTTATTGGCGTTGCCGCTGCCACCGAAGGTGGACTGCCAGCTTTCCCGCACACGCTGCGGGTCTTTGATCGTACCGGGGTGTTCCAACACACCGCCCGGAGCGGCGCCGTTGGCGAAGAACTTTGCACCATACTCCTCACAGGCAATCGCCATGCCGATGGCGTTCTTTGCCATAGCGATGGGGCTGTAGCCCACCAGCCCGTCAAAACCCAAGCCGGGGATATGCAGCACATCCGAGGGATGAAGCGTTACGGCGAACTCTTTGTTTTTGATAGCTTCGTCCGTACCTCGGTAATAGGTGTAGTACAGCCGCCCGTTTTCATCTCTGTCCACCGACATCTTGTTCGGCATCAAGGGATACAGAGCAACGATCTCGTTTTTGCCGTTGCGGATGATCTGCGCATAGGCGTTGCCCCAGAGGAGCAGATGTGTCATGAGTGTTTCCCGGAACACGAAAGAACTCATCTCCGGGTTCGGCTCATCGTGGAGCAAGCGGTAGAGCGGATGATTGAGCGCCATTGCCTTGCCGCCGTCGCTGTTGTATCGGTAAACATGAAGCGGGAGCCCTGCGATAGCTTCGGCCAGAATACGGACGCAGGAGTAAACCGCAGTCATCTGCATGGCACTGCGTTCTGTTACCGTTTTTCCGGAGGTGCTGCCACCCATGTAAAAGGTGTAGCGAGAGCCGACTGTGCTGTCGGTGGGCTTGTCTCTGGATTTGAATAGTCCACTGAAAATACCCATATCACATCACCGTCCTTTCATAAAAATAAAAGACCACGAGTGTCATAGACGCTCTCGGTCGTATCGTTGCCGCACCGGATGGCACGGTCCAAGGCCATGACAGTTGCCACGGCACCGTCGATTTTCTCTGTAGACTTTTCCTTGTCCGGCTTGATGTTACCGGCGGGGTCAGTCCGCACATAAATATTGTCCATCATCCAGCGAAGCACCGGATGTCCGCCGTGGGCGATGCGCTCTTCCAAGACCAGCTTCATCAGCTCTTTGGTCGGAGGGCTCATATCCTTAAAGCCCTGTCCGAAGGGGACGACCGTGAAGCCCATACCCTCAAGGTTCTGGACCATCTGCACGGCTCCCCAGCGGTCGAAGGCGATCTCACGGATGTTGAACCGTTCGCCAAGCCGTTCGATGAACTTTTCGATATATCCATAATGGACCACGTTGCCCTCGGTGGTTTGCAGGAAACCTTGTCGTTCCCACACATCGTAAGGGACGTGATCCCGGTTAACCCTCTGGTCAATGTTTTCTTCTGGTATCCAGAAATACGGCAGGATCATGTACTTGTCGTCCTCGTCCAGCGGAGGAAAGACCAGCACGAAGGCTGTAATATCCGTGGTAGACGAAAGGTCCAGTCCACCATAGCAGACACGGCCTTCGAGATCGTCTTCGCTGGTGGCAAAAGCACAGCGGTCCCATTTTTCCATTGGCATCCAGCGCACAGCCTGTTTGACCCACTGGTTGAGCCTTAGCTGCCGGAAGGAGTTTTCCTCGGCAGGGTTTTGCTTTGCAGACTCACAGGCGGCCTTTACCTTGTCGATGCCGACCGTGATGCCGAGCGAGGGGTTTGCTTTCTTCCAGACCTTCGGGTCCGTCCAGTCGTCGTCCTCATCGGCCCCGTAGATAACCGGATAGAATGTGGGGTCAATCTTGCGGCCTTCGATGATGTCCTTCGCTTTCTGGTGCGTCTCGTAGCAGATAGATTTGGTGTCCGTACCCGCTGTGGTTATAAGGAAGTAAAGCGGCTGCATACGAGCATCACCGGAGCCCTTGGTCATAACATCAAAGAGCTTCCGGTTGGGCTGGGTGTGCAGCTCATCGAACACCACGCCGTGGATGTTAAAGCCGTGCTTCGAGTATGCTTCTGCTGACAGCACCTGATAGAAACTGTTTGTCGGCAGGTACACAATCCGCTTTGTAGCGGTCAGGATTTTGACTCTGCGATTTAGGGCCGGACACATCCGGACCATGTCGGCTGCGACCTCAAAAACAATCGAGGCTTGCTGCCTGTCCGCAGCGCAGCCGTAGACCTCCGCACGTTCCTCACCGTCGCCGCATGTGAGCAGGAGTGCAACCGCAGCCGCAAGCTCCGATTTGCCCATCTTCTTGGGTATCTCAATGTAGGCGGTGTTGAACTGCCGATATCCGTTGGGCTTGATGATTCCGAAGATATCCCGGATGATCTGCTCCTGCCAGTCGATTAGCGTGAAGGGCTTTCCAGCCCATGTACCTTTGGTGTGACAGAGGCACTCGATGAACGAGACAGCATAGTCGGCCCGTGCCTTATCGTAGACGGAGTCCTTTGCTTTAAACTTCGTCGGTGTGTATTTCTTCATTCGCCTCAAGTGTTATCACCTCCAAAAAGGCATAGAAAATAGCCGCCTGAAGCGACCGTCATAACGAGGAACAGAGCCGAGCGGCTCCTGTCCCAAGGGTATTTACTTTACCGGGGATTACTGTTGCATGGCCCAAGCGATGGCGTGACCGTCATCCTCGAACTCAACTTCGCTAACTGCTCTCAGGCCTATGGTGCCTTCGCAGCTGTGGTCGTCATCAAGGAACTCGTAGGTTGCGCCGAAGTAGCAGGGCTTGCCGGGGCCGTTGTAGAAGCCTCCCGCCATGATGACCTTGTCTCCAAAGGTGAGCACCTTGCTCCATCTGGTTTCGAGGTCCTCCGGGGTGGTTGGGTTTGGCAGCCGGAACTTTCTCATCGCATTGTTGATCGTCATTGTCGGTCCCTCCTTAATACTTCGTGGCCTTGTGGCTGTCGAGGTTCTTGAAGAAGGCGTCAACCTCAGCGAGGCTGGAAAGGACGTCTCCGTAGGCTCCGAGGCCGCTCTTCTTGATGATCCTGTAGTAGCCCTGACGGTTCTTCAGAACTCCGAGGCCATTTGCTTCGGCAATCTTGGTGGCCGTGCGGGTGAGCTTTCCAAGGCTCTGGATCTCGTGGTCTTCGCCCTTTTCAAAGGCTTTCTTGCAGTTGGTATGGTCGATGTAACGCATCGTGGTTTCCTCCGTTTGTGTGTATTTCCTTTCGGTAGTGTATATATCACTCTAAACGCCTGAAATAGCAAGTCATTTCTGCGATATAAACCGAAGTATTCTACACAAATATTCGAGCATGGAATTGTGTACTTTATGCCTCTCCGTAGAGGATGAAATGCACATATTCCTTGCGATGTTCCTCGATGAAAACCACCAGCTCATAGAAGTCTCGCTCGTAGGCCAGCCGCTGCACCATGTTTGTATCAAACATATTCGTCAGGCCGGTGTCCCGGATGGCGAGGATCTGCTTTTTGATCGTCTCATTCATCGCCGCTCACCACCCTGCAAAGGTCTGCGCCGTATGCGACTGACAGGCCGGAGCCATTGTCCCATGCGACCATGATGGAACCGATGTCGTCCACGCCGAGGACCGTTCCTTTCGTCCCGATGGGAGGAGCCTGAACATCGTCCATCTGCAGGAGCTCCACTCGTGTACCGGGCTTGTACCGGCGCCGTAAGCCCTCAAGGGCCGCTTTTGAAATCACTCGCATGATTCTACCTCTGTTTTCTTTGCGCCGCTCTTGAAGGCCGAGGAGCCGGAGAGGTTGCGGAGCAGGATTTTGCGCTCGGCCTTGTAGTCCTCACCGATGAAGCCCAGCCTCAAAAGGAAGCAGCGGAATGCGTACTTGTCGTTGTCGACCGGCTTTTCCTTAGCGGTGATGCGCTTCTGGTTTAGTGCCATCTCACACAAGGCTGCGATGAAGTGCGAGTAGGCTTTGATCTCTTCGGGAGAGGGCAGCTCTTTAAACCACGGGAAGGCGATGCGATCTTCCTTGAGCTCAATGCGGATGTCCTCGACGCCGAGGGCCTTTTTGATCAGCTCGCCTTTTGCGTCCAGTAGCTTGGTGAGGTTTCCGACCGAGACCTTTTCGAGCGGGATCTCAATCGTAAGGCCTGTCTCTTCGGTTTCGGCCTTGTCTTTGACCGGGTTGAATCCGGCTGCGGCAAGGGCGATGATGACCGCCTCAATGGTGTCCTGATCCGTGCGCTCGTCCCAGACCATCGTGCCGTCTTTCTCAACGGTGATGTTGTTGATGACGAAGGCGCAGGTGGGCATGAATTTGTAGACGGCCTTCATGCCGACCACCTTGGAGATGATGCCGACCAGTTCTTTGCGGTCTTGCCCGGTGACGTTGTAGTGTAGTTCTTTCATGGGATTACCTCCTTGTTTTTTTGGTACTGTATATATCACTCTGAAGCCACAGAATAGCAAGTCATTTCAGCGAAATATATGTACCGATTATCGTAGAAAAACAGGAGCCTCAATTGTCTACATTAGCTACTTCGTCGAAGCGGAAAGTCACGCCGTCACGCTGCACCGTCACACCATCCGAGGAGCCGACCTGTTCGATGTATCGCTTCACGATGACGTCGCAGAACTTCTCGTCCAGCTCCACGGTATAGCAGATGCGATCCGACTGCTCACAGGCAATCAGTGTGCTGCCGGAACCGCCGAAGGGGTCCAGAACCACAGCGTTGCTCATGGAGGAGTTCATGATCGGATATGCCAAAAGCGCAATCGGCTTCATGGTCGGGTGATCGCCGTTCTTCTTGGGCTTGTCAAACTCCCAGATGGTGGTTTCCTTACGGCCCGTGTACCACTGGTGCTTGCCGTTTTTCTTCCAGCCATAGAGCACCGGCTCATGCTGCCACTGGTACGGAGAGCGCCCGAGCACCAGCGACTGCTTTTTCCAGATGCAGCAGCCGGAGAGGTAGAAACCTGCATCAGTAAAAGCCCTGCGGAAGTTCAGCCCTTCGGTGTCCGCATGAAACACATAGATGGAAGCATCGCCGGTCATGACGGCTTCCATATTGGTGAAGGCGTCGAGCAGGAACTGATAGAAGGCGTCATTTGCCATGTTGTCGTTCTTGATCTTCCCGGCAGAGCCTTCATAGTTCACATTGTAAGGCGGGTCCGTGATCACGAGGTTGGCCTTGATGTCGCCCATCAGAGTGTCGTAGGTTTCCTTCTTTGTGGAATCTCCGCAGACCAGACGGTGCCGACCGAGCGTCCAGACGTCGCCAGCCTTGGTAAAGGAGGGCTTTTTCAGCTCCTCATCCACATCGAAATCATCGTCATGCATGCCGTCCTTCAGGCTGTCCTTGAAAAGGTCGTCGATCTCGGCAGGGTCAAAACCGGTGAGGGAAACATCAAAGTCCTCACCCTGCAGGTCAGCGATCAGCAGGGTCAGCTTGTCCTTATCCCAATCGCCGCTGATCTTGTTCAGGGCGATGTTGAGCGCTTTTTCCTTGGCGTCGTCCATTTCAACGACCACACAGTCAACCTCTGTGATGCCAAGGTCGATGAGGACCTTGAGCCTCTGGTGCCCACCGACAACACGACCGGTCGTCTTATTCCAGATGACCGGTTCGACATAACCGAACTCCTCGATGGAGCGTTTCAGTTTTTCGTATTCCTCGTCACCGGGCTTCAGGTCCTTGCGAGGGTTGTATTCGGCAGGAAGCAGCTCTACCGTTTTCTTTTTCTCAATCAGCATATAAGACCCCACTCAGCGAACCTCTCGAAACCGCCGATGCGGTCAATGAAAGTCCTCGCTGTTTCTACGATTCTCTCGTATGGAATACCGTCCACAGCATCGTCACCGATGGCACAGACAAGCTCGACCGGCGTACCGGTTTCCTGCGCCTTGAGCCATGCGTAAATGTTGATGCTGACGTCGGCTTTGGAGAGGTCCTTGCCGTGCAGACCACCGCCGGTCACGGAGTCTCCCATATCGGAGCCGAGTTTCCGGTTAGTGGCACCGGAGTCGACATCCGTGCCGCCGGTCCAGTAACCGAGAGGGTTGATCTCAGCATCCGGGAAGACTTCACGCAGATTGTCCGTCTTGGCGTTGCTCTGGCAGAGGATCAGACGGTCGCCGTCCAGAATGTATTTACCGTCGCTGCCATAGGTGTCATAGAGCTGCTTGGCGATGGCGGTGAGCTTTTTCTGCTCGTCAGTCACCGGGACACCTTTGAAGATGCCGTTGTCGCCGCAGTGGATGCCGTCGATCTGGTTGTCGGCCAGATGCTCATCCTGCGAAACCTCACGGTAGTCCACCAGCTGTTTCCCGGCGATACGGGAAACAGCAGCCTTTACCTCATCAGGAGAGAGGGCTGCCGAGGTTTCGCTGATAATATGGCAGATGCCGTGGCCAATCAGGACCTCGACGGCGATCTTCGGATTATTCTCTTTTTGATACGCAAGGTCGACAAGAGCACCGGCAATACGGTCGGCCACCTTGTCGGGATGCGCCGGGTTTACTTTTTCAAACATATCAGTTTCCTTTCCGAGCGGTGAGCAGCCGCTCCATCAAATCGTCTTGTGGATTTCTGCCGCCGTACTCCACGGCACAGTTTTCTTTCACGATCTGGTAAATCTGATACCAGACCTGATTGACCTGCTTCATGTAGGTCTGGCTCATTGCAACATACGGTGAAGCGATGGCATTGCCAGTGGTGGGATGCTTGGCCAGAAAGCCGAACTCGGATATCGCTTCCTCGCACTGAATCCATCGGGAGACTGACATGGCGTACTGCTCAATCAGCTGGTTGTTTACTAACATTTCACAGCCACGAGCCTTGAGCCAGTTCCAAGTATCCCGGTATACCTCTTCGGCACACAGGTCTTTGCCGTTCTTCTGAGCGGCTTTTAAGTATTCTTTGACCAGAGGAACAAACGCTCCTTCGATTTCTGCCGGTTCCGGGAGCACCATCGCACCATTTAACCTGCCGTCAGCGATTTTATCTGTCAGGGCCTTGGATTTTCTTCCGGCACCGACACGCTGACCGCCTCTCATAGTTCCGTCTTTTGCCACACATTTCACCTCGCTTTCCGGGCTGGGGGTTAATACCCCGTTTGATTTCTGATTTTTGCGCTCGTGACCCCACGCCGCTGTCCGGGTAGAAAGGTCGTAGAGATTTGACCCGCCCCACGGTCACCGATCACCGAGCTCATGGTGGATCTTCGTGTGGCACGACTGGCACAGGCTCATCAGGTTGCTGGCATCGTGGGTGCCACCTTGGGAAATAGGAAGAATATGATGAACTTCCTCGACCGGTGTTAACCGACCTTCCTTGAGGCACTGCTCACACAAAGGGTGGGCCGCTGCATACCTGTCACGGATACGCTTCCAAGCCCTGCCGTATTTGCGGTTGACATCCGGGCTACGCTCGTACTTGTTGTACCGATCCCGGTCCAGTTTCTCGTGCTCCGGGCAGAAACGTCTATCAGTAAGTCTTGGACAGCCGGGGTAAGCACAGGGCTTCTTTGGACTCCTTGGCACATAATCACTTCGCTTTCCGGGCATAACAAAAGCCCTGCGGGAGGGGTGCTCCCACAAGGCTTCCGTATGTTTTACTTTGTCCATCATAATACTATCATAAGAGGCGACTCTCAATCTCTCTCATTTACTCTCATGATGGCTGACACACAGGAAAGGGCCGTATCGTGCATCCGGTAAATGTGCTGGATGCTGTAATGCATCTCAACCGCAATCTTCTCCCACGAGAGGAAGCACAGATAACGCTTCTCCAGCAGGGTTTGCAGTTCAACATCCGAAACGGCCTGTATTGTGGCCATGATTTCTTTTTTTAGCTCAACCAGACCCTCGACGTCGTGTTTCAGGCTTTCCTCAACCTCGATTATCTTCAAAACGGCCCGTTCTACTTTGGAGCCGCCACGATTCGGGTTTCTCGGCATATCGCTATAAACGACGGTGCAGGATGTGGCCAGTTCATTTAAAGACTCGATTTGCTGGAGCTTGGATTTAATCCGCATATCCAGCGTCCGGGCCTGTGACAGATATTCTTTAGCGGTCATTTCGCTTCTCCTTCCGTAGCTCTTTAATGAGGAATTCCGGATCGACTTTTGACAGGACACCGAACCAGCCGGAGCGGAAGAAACGCTCGATTTCCTGAAGCTCCCGCTCGTCGTCGGTCAGCCGGTAATCCTTGACCGCTTGCAGAATGATGGCATTTGCCAGTTCTTCATATGGGTTCAAAGTCGCACCTCCGAATTTGTGTTCACTCGGATTGGCGAAGATTGTCGATTTTTGTCGTTAGATTTTCAGATTTGCCTTGACCGCAGCGATCAGAGCCGACTGCGTTTTGTCTTTGGCCTTAAGTGCCCGGAGAATCTGCTCATCAATGGTGCCGTTCGTCACGATATGCTGAACGACCACAGTTTCGGCAGTCTGACCTTGCCGCCAGAGCCTTGCTATGGTCTGGGAATAGAGCTCCAAGGACCATGTGAGGCCGAACCAGACGATTGTGTTGCCGCCGGTCTGGAGATTGAGGCCGTGTCCAGCAGAAGCTGGGTGGATCAGGGCTACTGGGATTTCGCCGTTGTTCCATCTGCGGATACTGTCGGCTTTGTCCAGCTTGGAAAACGGGATATGCCGATCATGCAGCCGTTTCATGATCCTCTCCAGATCATGCTGGTACCAATAGGCCACCAGAAGAGGCTTACCGTTTGCCGACTCGATGATGTCCTCCAGAGCATCCAGCTTCTGCTCATGAATGGGGACCGTATTCCCGGCATCGTCGTAAATGGCACCATTGGCCATCTGGGAGAGCTTGCCGGAGAGGGCTGCGGCATTGGCAGCAGATATTTCGCCTTCGGGCAGGTCCAGAATGAACTGTTTTTTCATCTCGTCGTAGGCATCCTGCTCATCGGGGCTGAGATAGACCTTATATTCGCTGGATATGAGCTCCGGCATTTTTAGGTGGTCCGTGGATTTCATTGAAATGGTGATATCCGAGATTTTCCGGTATATGGCTTGCTCGGCACCGGGTTTCGGACGGTAGCTGTAAACAATCTGGCCGTTCATGGCGTCCGGCACGAAATACTCCTGCCGATAATAGGTGATAAACCGACCGAGTCGTTTTCCCATGTCTATGACCTTGAACTCTGCCCACAGATCCATCAGTCCGTTGCTGGCTGGAGTGCCGGTGAGCCCAACGACACGCTTGATTCTGGGCCGCACCTGCATCAGAGCCTTGAAGCGTTTTGACTGGTGGTTTTTGAAGGAAGAAAGCTCGTCAACTACGATCATGTCGTAGTCAAACGGGAGCTTGCTTTTCTCGATGAGCCACTGGACGTTCTCACGGTTGATGATGTAAATATCGGCTTTCTTCGTCAGGGCCGCTTTTCGCTCAGCCTCGCTTCCGACCACCACCGAATAGGTCAGGTGGTGAAGCTGGTCCCACTTTTGAAGCTCTGCGCTCCAAGTGTCACGGGCTACTCGAAGCGGAGCGATGACCAGCACCTTGTGAACCTCGAAGCTGTCGAACAGCAGGTCCGCAATAGCGGTCAGTGTGATGCTCGTTTTGCCAAGGCCCATGTCCAGCAGCACGGCAGCGAAGGGATGGTCCTCGATATAGTTGATTGCGTACCTCTGGTACTCATGCGGTTCGTATTTCATCAAGTATCCCTCCAATCTGCTCAGGGGCATCAAGGACATATACCTTGAAGCCCAGCCGCCGCAGTAATCCGTGTCTGGCTACCTGCAAAGGTCTCGGTTCCTTGCCCGGTGCCTTGACCTCCACGAATCCGATCTTGCCTCCGGGCAGCAGCACCAGTCGATCCGGCATCCCATCAAATCCGGGACTCACCAGTTTCGGTGCAATGCCGCCGCTGTTTTTCACGGCTTTGACTAAGTGTTGTTCTATGATTTTCTCTCGCATAATGTTCCTCCATCAGGAATTAGAGTGGGTGGTGACGGTCGATGACGGGTAATTCCGTAACTTTTCTTAGGCCCTGTTTTTTAGTGCTCTAAGAATGGTTTCTGTAAAGACTGTCATCGACCGTCACCCTTGGTTCAATCAAGGAAATCCGACTTAAGCTGCAGGCCAAAAAGCAGCCGTGCAGATTTGCTTCTTTTCCTTTCAAAACCGGCGCATTCCAGCGCAGTGTAGAAATCAGTCGTGCTGCGGATATAGTCGCCCACCTGCATGCAATAGCTGCGGTATGCGTTGTAGACGTCTCCGGATTTAGCGGAATAGGAGCTGTCAGTCTCACAGCATTCATCGAGAAACTGCGAGAGCCAGTCGTTATTGTCCTTGTACTTCTGGATCGCAGCTTCCACCACGGCTGGCTTTACGATGTGATAATCCTTTTCGATCACACGCTTGGCACCGGTCATGATCCATTTCAGGATTGCACCGCCAGCTTTGTTGAAAAGGTAATCGGCATAGTTCTTGATGTCAGAGGAACCTTCAATCTTGGCGTTAAACGGAATGACAATCAGCCTACGCCATGTTCCGGCATCAATCGCACCGACCTTCGGCAGATGGTTCGTGTAAAGCACAAGGGTGTGGCTCGGTACAAAACTGAACGGGTCCTTGTACTTTTTCTCCGCATAGATTTCGTCCGTTGAACAGAGCTGTTTGACGTTAGATGTGTTCAGGCGCATGCCTTCCTCAAGCTCGGCGGCAATAATTATCCGTTTGCCTTTGGCTTCAGCCAGCTCCGGCTTTACATTCCGCTTACATCCGACAGTCAGAGTATCTGCGGACATGTTGCCGCTATAGGTGCCCAGCACACGGGAAAGCGTATTCCAGAAGGTGGATTTTCCGTTACGGCCTTCACCGTAGGCAATGATCAGACCTTCGACACAGACCTTCCCGATAGCGGAAAGGCCAGCGATCTCCTGAACATAATCGATGAGCTCGTTGTTGCCGCAGAAGAAGGTCTCCAAAGCGTCCTGCCAGATATCCATACCATCATCGGACGGGTCAACCGTGGTCTGCTTGGTAATGAAATCCGCAGGAGTGTGCTCGTGAGCGGAAGGAAGGCCAATACGAAGGTCGTAAGTAGCTGACGGGGTGTTGAGCAGAAATTCGTCTGCGTCAAGCTGCCGCTGGTCAATCTCAACCATCGGATGTGCTTCCTTTAAGGCAGCGGTGATGTATTTGGAATCTCTGCGCTTGATGGCATAGTTGCGGTAGGCCGTGGCGTTCTCGTACTTTTGGAAAGAACGAGCCTGTTCCGAGCTGAAAACCATAGCCGCTTTCTTTGGACCCATCGATGCCAGCAGCTCCCATGCGCCGTTTTTCATCATTTCGTCGGTTGCCTTCTTGATCTCGGTTTCGGCCTCCTCAAGCTGGCGAGTGGTGAGCTCCTGCGCTACGGCCTGAGCCTTGGGCTTGGATTCCTCCCAGAACCGACCGTTGTAGACCAGAAAATCAGTCGAGGGTGAATAGCTGAGCTTTCCCTCATATTCTCTTGCCAGCACCGTGGCCTGTCCGACGTCGGAATAGTCGGAGGGCTTGAGCTGAAGATCCTGATTGTATTGCTCCGGAGGAATGTATCCTTCCTGTGCAGCGACCTTCCCATAGAACCGCTGTGCGCTGCGCCAGATGCTGTCGAGCTCCGACTGCTCCAAAGGCGGCTGACAGCAAGCGGCCACTTCCGCAAAATGCTTATGTGCCTCATCGGTATTGCCGAAGCGTTTCAGGATGCGTCCAGCATAATGGGACAGCGTGGCGTTGCGGCTGCCTTCGGGAATGACGATGTCGCCATAGCTGCCGGAGTCCATGTCGGCGTCAAAATCGTCGTCAGTAAGGAAGGTAGTAAGCGTCATCGGGCCGTCGAAGATCTCGACCTCCGGCTCCTTTGTCCCGAAGAAGAACCGAGCGGCATCGAGTGCCTTGGTGTCGAAGTACGGGAAGATGCTGTTGACCAGCTTTTTCATCTCGCTGTACTGGCCGGGTTCGATGACTCGATCAATAGCGAAGAAGACGTGGAACTTCGGCCTTGCAGCTTTGCCACCTTTGGCTTTCATGTGATTGCGGCTGTAGTGAACCGCAAAGGCAACACCGGGAAAAGCAGTAGCAACGTCTGAGGGATAGACCCATTCGTCCGGATCGTCGCTGTGGTCGTTATCACAATCGACCGGCAAGCAGTCGGAGCCGATGAAATTGTCGTTGCTGCGGTAGTTGCCCTGATACTCAGCACAAACATAATCGTGCTTTACAGCTTCGATGAGGCTGTCCTTCCCGGTGACCTCAACCTTATGAGGGTAGGTACAGTTTTCAGGCACCTCCAGACAGTTGGAGCGGTATAAAGTGAATCTCATCTTGTTACCTCCTCGCAGGTCTCGCTGAAGTAGCGGATTCGGTGTCCCTTCCAAGTCGCTCTCTTGATCTCGGCCTCCATGCCCTCGGAGATCCGGTCACCGAAGACCCACATTTCGGCGCATTTACTCAGGATGGCATTTCCAAAAAACAGACCCAGCTCACGCTCCTTGGGCTTGTTGTCGTCAAGGAACTGCGGAAACAGCAGGTGCGGTGCGATGGGAATGTATCCGGCCTCTACCGCAAAACGGCTGTAGCGTCTGGCGGCAGCGGTGTTGCGTTCGACATCTCCGGCATACGGACTGCAGATATACACGATGGGCCTGAATGCCCGGAGAGCTTTTTCTTCTTTTTCAATGGCACAGAAGGCTCCGAATGCTGTGGGATCGGCATAACCTTCTGCGTTTTTGTATTCGGCCATGATAGGCACCTCCAATCTAAAGTTCTCACTACCCACTGGAGGGGTTAGTGGTATTTGAACGAATCAGAATCAGTCTTTTTTATAAAACATGGTCTCATAGCCATCGGCACGGAGCTTGAGCCCGTTTGCCCACGGCGGTGTCCGGCCCATCTGCTCACAGAGAACCTTCAGGTCGACGCCGGGACTGGCTTCGATGACCAGCTCGTCGTGAATGTGCATGGTAATGAAGCAGTGCGACAAGGTCCGCATGGCGTAGCAGAGAATGTCACGGGAGGTGGCTTGGACGATGTTCTCCACGAGCTTCGGCCCGTAGGTCTCCAGCCTCTCCCATTTCTTTGTGCCGCCGATGCCCTCGTAAGTGATACACTCGCTGCCGAACTGATTTGTACCGAGTTTGGGCTTCACATACGAGAGGTGTCTGCCGGACGGGAGCGTAATGAAAAGCATCCCGCTCTGGTAGCAGAACTTGATGCCGCAGACCTCGCCGTCCATGTGATACTTCACGGCATTCATAGCTGCCCGGTCGATGTCCCACCAGAACCTCACAATGTTTTGGTTCGAGTTGCGCCAAGCAGTGACCAGTGGCTGAAGCTCGTCTTCCGAAAGGCCCATCTCCAAGGCTCCCATCGCTTTGAGAGCTCCGACAGAGCCACCATAGCCGAGGGCGAGTTCAGCTATTTTGCCTTTTTGCCGCAAGTGGCCATTTACACCATGCTTCTCAACAGGGACCTTGAACATCTGCGATGCGGAGGCGCAGTAGATGTCATCGCCTTTTTCAAAGACCTCCTGACGCCAGATTTCACCGGCAAACCACGCCAGCACTCTGGCCTCGATTGCCGAGAAGTCGGAGACGATGAACTTGTATCCCGGCTTCGGCACAAAGGCGGTGCGGATCAGTTGAGAGAGCGTATCCGGTACATCTTCGTAGAGAAGCTCCACGCCTTCAAAGTCGCCGCAGCGGACAAGCCCACGAGCCTCTGCCAGATCCGGAAGATGGTTCTGGGGCAGGTTCTGCATCTGTATAATGCGTCCAGCCCAACGACCGGTCCTGTTGGCACCGTAGAACTGAAACATTCCACGAGCACGACCATCGGCGCAGACTGCCTTTTCCATCGCCTGATACTTTTTGACAGACGATTTGGCCAGCTGCTGCCGGAGAAGGAGAACCTTCTGCAGCTCTGCCGGAGCGGTCTTGAGCATTTCAGCGACTTCCTTCTTGCCGAGAGAATCCACCTCCAGACCGTTGTCCGAAAGCCACTGTTTCATCTGCTGCACGGAGTTGGGATTGTCCAAAGCGGTCAGCTTCTTCATGGCAGCAGTGAGATCCGCACGGGAGCGGGTGTCCATAGCGATGGCTTGATGCACCAGCTCCATATCAAGGGCGACGCCTCTGTCGTTGATTTCCTGATCGAGGTGGTATTGCTCCCAGACTGTTTCCGGCACAGGGAACTTGGCGAGCTTTTCCTGAATGGACATCTCGACCTCGACATCACGGATGTTGTACCGTTTGAAGGCGTCCCACTTGTCGGGAGCGTTTTCCGGCAGGTTGCGGGTTCGACCGCCATTGGTCTTTGTCGGCGCACAGGGCTGGCAGAAATACTTGATGAGCTCTTTGCCTTCGGTCAGCTTCTGCTTTCCGAGGCCCAGAACAGCACCGACGCCTTCCAATGAAAGAGGTAAGCCCATGTAAGCGGACCAGATCATGGTGCATTTCCATGAGGCCGGATCGAGGTAGTTGCCCACGGTGTCTTCCGGGATGCTGTAGTAGGCGTTATCAAAACCGCCGTGATCCCGGAGCCAGCGGGAAAGGCATATTCTCTCGAACTGAGCGTTGAAGGCCCACTTCGTCACATCATCGTTTGTAAGCGCAGCGATGACCTCCGGAGGGATCGTCTCTCCACAGGCGAGGTCGACCACCTGCACAGGATTACCGTCTGCGGAATACCCGAAGAGAAGAATATCGAAATCTGTCGCCTCGGTGTATTTGTAGACACCGCATTTGGCAAGGTCCACGCTGCTGTATGTTTCAATATCAATACTGAGTGTTTTCATATACACCGGTCCTTTCCCAAGCCTGATCGGGTGGCAGGATTACACCCACCACCCGCAGGCCGAAGATTACTTTCGGTCGAGCTCTTTCATACGGGCTTCGTGGTACTCGACCTCACGAATGGCACGTTCTCGTTCAAGCTGCTGACGCTCGGCTTCCCATTTAGCGTTGCGAGCTTCACGCTCAGCCTCAAGAGCAGCATTACGCTTCTCACGCTTGCGGTCGTCGATAGTGTCAATGATGGACCTAACGATCCAGAACACGGCCAGAACCAGATAGAGGGACAGAAGCAGGATGCAAAGAATCGTAGTAGCGTTCATGGTACGTACCTCCTTAAGACAGGAAATCTTCATCCGCATCGGTGGAGAAGTCAGATGCTGCGCTGGACTTGCCGCCGAGGGGTTCGCCGTCACGGATCTTCTGCAGGTTGTTCAGCCCACAGGCGATGCCCTTGTTGCCGTTGGAGTTGAAAGCGTAGAAGTTGATGCTGGCACGACCGTACACACCGGAGTAAACCTCGGAGCGGGTCAGGATCGGATTGCAGTCAGCGTCTACGATTCCGGGAGCCGTAGCGGAGTTGGCATTGATGAAGTAGCTGCCAGCGTAAGCCGGATCATCCGGACGCTCGGTGTCGCCGTCACGGAGAGGCGTCTTGATAGCGGTGAGAGGCGGTACGGTGCGACCGTTGCCCTTGAGTTTGGCCTGACCTTCCTCATAGGCCGCCTGAATCGCTGCCTTGATCTTCTGAACGGTCACGGTGTCAGTCTTCGGAATGATGAGACTGACGCTGAACTTCGGGGTGCCGCCGTTGATGGACTTGGCCTCCCAGACATTGGCATAGGACCAACGGGTGTCCTTGCCGGTGATAACCTTCATGGGGTTTGCAAGTTTAGTAGAATTTGACATATTAGTTGTCCTCCTTGAAATCATCGATAATGGTTGTCATTGCCGGTCTCTTATCGCTGTCCGGCACCAGCGTGGGCTTGCCTTGAGGCTTGGTGATCAGGCCTCCAAGAATGTCGTTGAACTGTTTCTTTCCGAGAAGCGAGGTCATGGCGGTGACGCCGAGAATCTTGTGTTCGTAGGGGTCGTACCCGGCAGCTGTTACGGCTGCGATGACGGCATCCTCGTTTGTGTACTTGCGGTTGGAGCGGCCCTCGACCAGCTTGTAGCCGGACCACTGTTTACCGCTGATGGCTGCCTGAAGCGCATAGTCCTTGATGTCGGAGGCCCAAGCGATCAGCTCGTCGATGCGACCGAGGATTTCTTCGACCTCTTCATCTGTCAGCAGAGGCGGCTGCCTGAACTCGAACTTGGCAAGCTCCATGTTGGCGTTGGCTCTTTCACGGCAGTCAGCTTTGGCCTTGCAGAACTGGCACCATTCGCCGCAGTGGTATTCACCGTCTCCGTTAAAGGCAAGCTCTGCAGTCGGGGCCAGAACCTGATCGGCCCACTCGTAGAGTTCGTCCTTTGGAATGGTGAAGGTGCTGACGTTAGAGCGTCGAGGCTGGTAGATGGTCATGCTGACGGTGTCGATGTCGTAGATGCAGTCGAACAGCTCCAGCGCACCGAGGGCGTACAGCTTCATCTGCGGGTTGTCGTCGGCTTCGACCAGAACGCCTCTGCCGTGCTTGTAGTCCACGATGTGCAGCGTCCCGTCTGCAATGATGACGCAGTCGCCGGTGCCGAAGCCCTCTTCGACATACTTGGAGTAGTCAAGCCGCTGTTCGATCAGGACCACAGGGTCCGGGCAGGTTTTCTTGGCCTCCTCGACCAGCTCCATTACGAAGGACACATACCCGTTGGCACATTCCTCCATTTCGGAGTTGAACCAAGTGAGGTCTTCGGTCGGGTCTTTTGCTTCCATACCGAGTGCTGTCCGGAGCTTGAACTCACAAAGAGCGTGGGCGTTGGTACCTTCGGCTGCGAAATCGCTGCCTTTGTCGTCATAGCCTTCACAGAGCCTTGCCGATGGTGGGCAGTTGAGCCACCTATGCGAGGACGATGCAGAGAGAAGTGCGTGGTTAGGCATTTCCGAGCACCTCCGCATCCGCTACCAGAGCCTTGTAGCTTACCGGGTCAATCTCGGAGAGCTTCTTGGCACCGTACTTCAGGAGAAGGTCACGGATCTGAGCGGTGAAGCCATCACGGGACTTTTCTGCCAGAATCGCTCTGACCTCTTCGAGGGTGAGTGCCTTTTCCGGTTCCGGAGCAGGGGCCGCTTCCTCGCTGCCGCTGAATGCGCCGGTCAGCCAGTTGGCGATGTCGTTAATAGAAGATGCAATATCCCGCAACTCCCTGATGGTCGCTTCCATTTCGCTCATTTTGCTCATCACGTTTTCCTCCTTTCTGAGATTGGCTTGTCTGGTTAAGCTGGATCAGCTTCCTCGCCAGACGTCTTGACACTACGCTGATTGCCGTAAGCACTCCGATGAGCTCTTCATCGGTGACGGCCTTGTTGGGTCTGGACTCACTCATTGGCGGTTCCTCCTTTCTGAGGACCTGTGTTGTTTTGCTGTCCTCAGTACCCACTGGAGGGAAACCGGTGTTTTGAACGAAAAAAACTGAAAAAATATTTGACCGCCGCAGAATTGCTTCCACGGCGGCCTTTGTTGGGTATTAGATGAAGTCCTTCAGGGCTTCACGCAGGATGGAGAACACCTTTTTCTTCTGGTAGTTGATGGTCGACTGGCGTTTGCCCATGTCGGCAGCAATTTCACGCTCCGTCTTGCCCTGCATGATAAGCTCGCAGATGCGTCTGCCGTCCGGGTCAAGGCGGTTCAGCTCGGCGTATAGAGCGTCGAGCAGTTCCTTATCCATAAGGATGGACTCCGTAGACGGTGCGTCGTCGGCCAGCGTATCGCCAAGGGTAAGCTCGTCTTCCTCGCCGCCGATAGGCGTATCGATGGAAACCTTCATACCGGCAGCGTAGAACGGGCAGCCGGGGCAAACACCGTCGCACTTCCAAAGCTGGGCCTTGGTGCAGCGGCACTCGCCGTTCTTCTGGGCATGGTAGCGGATGTTCCAGATGGGCTGGTAGTATGCCCTGTAAACTTCCTCGCTGACCTCGATAGGGGTCCCGTTGACCGGGATAAAGAAACGATTGTTTGACATTTAGATTTCCTCCGTAGGTTTTCAGATTTGCGGAAACCACAGAGGAAAAAGGCTCCTGTAGGGTTTCCACAAGAGCTATCCAATCGTTTGTAAGGTCAGCTGCCATAGTTCATAAGGTTTATAAGGTCAGCGACCGAAAAAGTTTTTATAAACCGGCCATAGTGAGTTCATCGCCGGGGATTGTAATTTCGGGTTTTTTGTGCTATAATGTGTTTTAGTGGGGTTTGTTTGGAATTGAAAAGCCGAAGCAGCCGCCACTTTTCGGCATGTAAAACAATGTCAATCGGAGGGACAACCTGTGACAATAAACGAATATCCTCGCCTTTGCGGAGGCACCTTCTTCACGTTGGTGTTACAAGCCCTCCAGCAACGAATGAATGCGAGAGAACACTACGACGGCGACAGCGACGGCTTATCAGACCCGGAAGTTCTGGTGGGACTCATCAAGGTCATCAATCCCGCCTACGTTGATCCCGGCAAGGAAAAGCTCAAGACCATAGTGAACAACTACAAGAGATGTGAAACATCAACCAGCACCTATTTCCCGTTTGGTGATGATCAGGTCATAAGCGCATTCGATGAGATCATAAGGAACAACTATCAAACAGCCCTGAACGGGATGATCGGGTTTGTGAATGACTTTCTCGATATGAGCGAGACGGTTCATAAGGATATCAATCTTGTACGAGCACTCGTTGATCTTGTTCAACAGGATCAAACTATCAAGGCTGGTGATGAGTTCTTTATCGGACCGAATGGAGAGAAAAAGAAAAAGGCCGCACTGGGCGACCTTAAGGAAGTGTGCCTCCCGTCATTCATACTTGGCGTTTGGCATTATGTTGTTGTAAATCGTAAGGACAATGGTATCGGCAAGAAGACTTATGATGCATGGTGTCCATCTACAGGCGGTGGCCAAAGAAAATACACCGCTCGCATGGGTGAAGGAATACTTAACGGGCTGACCACCTATCTGGTAGACACGAAGGAAACGATAACAGCAGAGGTCGTTGACGAGCCTATTGAAGATGATGCTTCAAATGCAGCCGGTCAGGATACGCCTCCTGTGAGTCAGCAGATGGTGAACAACAATCCGACATTTTTCAACATCAACATCTCTGGCGGTAACAACAGTTTCTATCAGCACGTTGACAAGCTGACGATAAACAACGGAGGAAAACAAGATGAGTGATAATTTACCGGTTAATTCCTCCGGCAATCTCCCTGTGCCGGGGAAGGCCGCCGAGATTACCGTATCCGGAGGCAATAACAATTTCGTTGCTCACGCTGATACCGTGGAAAACAATATCACGGTAATGCTGAATGATCCCAGATCGAGGCGTGGGGCGAACAGAGCACGAGTAACCTTTAACACAGACTTCTATCATCTGTTTGTGATTCTTGGTGAGAAGTTCGAGGACGACTATTTTCTGGTTCCAAAGGATCGGGCCTTGACAGAGAGCACAAACGATGAGTTAAAAACAAAATATGCGTCTCTCTCACCAGAAGCTGTCGAGGGCTTGAAACGGTATCCTGCCATCTTTGCTGATGAGAACCATTCCTACGGGAAGACGGATGATGCTCAAGATGCTTATTTCGGTTTCGTGAAGGACGTTAAGATTCAGGACAACGGGATCAAGATCTACTACACGGTTATAACGGCGATCCAACAGCAGATTTTAAATGAGCAGTGCTTTGAATTTGGCATCTGCGGAGCCAGATCGTTTAATGAGCTGAACCGCACACATTGGGCGCTGAAACAAATAAATCTCATTGAAGCATTGCAGAAAGCTGGAGTTCAGATTATTTGAATCGTAACTCTTGTAGAAAAATGGAGGTAATACGATGAGTCACGAGTATGAAGAAATGCAGGTCGAGAAGTGGGTTAATCTGGAAGATGTAGCTGAACATCTGAGCATCAGTCAAGATACAGTTCGCACATGGATTAAAGAAGGAAAGCTGCCCGTGTACCGGGCTGGCAAACGGTATAAATTCAAAATCTCTGAAGTTGATGAATGGGTCCGCAAAGGCAAAATTCAGGAATGAGCTTTGAGATTGGAAGCAGGATGGTGAATTGAATGCAGCGCAAGGTACCTTCAGCAATTACGAATATCACGCTAAACAGAGCAACTTTTACAGATGTCCCGATTGATGAGCTCACGTTCGTCAACTTCTTCTATGGCAATAACGGAGCGGGAAAATCTTCTATCGCTCACGCCATTGCGGAGGATGACGGAGTTGTCTGGGCCGATGGCAAAACCGCCGACGACTTTGAAGTGCTCGTTTATAATCAGGATTTCATCAACGACAACTTTGTGAATTACGGCGATCTCAAAGGCGTCTTTATCTTCGGTGAAGAGGATGTCGAGGCTAAAAAGAAGATCGCTGAACTTACAGATCAGAAAAAGCAGAAAATGGATGCTCGTCAGACAGCTCTTGATGAGCATAAAAAGAAAACAGATGGCCTTGCATCTGCGCTGACGCAGTTTCAGGACACCTGCTTTTCAAAGACTGCGGAAATCCGCAGACGTTTCGATAAGTGCATGGACGGCAAGAAGCAAAAGAAGAACTTTGCCGAGGCCGTACTTGGAGAAACAAAACCGACCGATCACGATCTGGCAGAGCTGGAGCGTCTCTATGACGTAGCTTTTGACGATTCAGCCAGAGCGTATACGGAGTTCAAAAAAGCCGCAGCTACCACCTACGGTAGCCTTCCCGGAAAGGACCTGCTCGATAGAATGATTGTCAGCAGCAGCGATACGCCTTTCGCAAAATTCATGAAGGCTCTCGGTGACACAGCATCCGATTGGGTCCGTGATGGTCATACCCATTATGCCGGTGCAGCGGGTGGAAAATGCCCGTACTGCCAGCAGAAGCTCCCGGCAAACTTTGAGGCGGATATTGCGGCTACCTTTGACGCTCAGTATCAGCAGGACATCCGTGATCTTGGGCAGTTCCAGACTGTGTATGAAAGAGAGACCAGAGAAATCGTCCGGGTGCTTCAGGCTAATGCTAGCAACGTTATGCCGACGATTGATCTGACTGCTTATCAGGAAAAACTCGCCCTGTTGGAGAGCAACTTTGAAATCAACCGTCAGCGCATTGCTGAGAAGGTCAAAGAACCGTCAAAGACCATTTCTCTTGAGGATACCGATACACTCCTGTTAGAAATCGGTGCAATGATTGACGAAATCAATAAGCAGATCAAGACAAATAACGATGTAGTTTCTGCCAAGAGGTCCAGCAAGAGCAAATGCAAGACAGAAATCATGCAGTATCTTGCGTTCATGCTGGCGGCTGACGTGAAGAGCTATCAGGATGAGGTCGACCGACTCCAGAAGGAAATCGACGACGTTACCGAGCGTGGCAAGAAGCTCAGAAAAGAAATCGGAGACCTGACAAATGAGATCTCCGACCTGAACAAGCACAATGCGAATACTGAGGCTGCCATCGACAGCATCAATAAGATTCTGAAGGATTCCGGTTTCCAAGGCTTCAGCATTCGTGCCAAGTCCGGTGTTGAGAATGTATATGAGATTATTCGTGAAGATGGCTCTGTTGCTGAAAACCTTAGTGAAGGTGAACGGAACTTCATAGCCTTCCTTTACTTCTACCATCAGGTCCGTGGCAGCATGAGCAGTGAGGAGCTGAAGGAAAAGATCGTCGTTATCGATGATCCGGTGTCCAGCATGGACAGCACGGCCTTGTTCCTCGTCAGCGCAATTGTCCGGGAGATGATTAACGTCTGCCGGAACAACACCGAGTACCTGAATCCGAAGGTTCCAGGCGACTACATCAAGCAGCTCTTCATCCTGACACATAACGTGTACTTCCACCGGGAAGTCACCTACCAGCAGGTCGGTTATTATAACTGCACGTCGTTCTACATAATCCGGAAGAACGACAACATCTCCACCATCAAGCTCTGCAAGCGTCAGAGCAAGGATGTTCCGACAGAAGAAGAAAACTACAATCCGGTCCAGAACTCCTACGCCGCTTTGTGGGACGAGCTTCGTGACATCCAGTCTACGATCCCGGTCCTGAACGTGATGAGGCGTATCCTCGAATACTATTTCCTGCAGCTTTGCGGTTATGAAGGAAGCGACCTCCGAGCACTTGTTCTGGAGAATCCAGAGAATCGTAGCAAGCTCATCAAGCAGGTCGAGGGCGAGAAGCCGGATATGACCGATTACCAGCTGGCTTCTTCCTTGCTGGCGTATATCAACAATCCCAACGGCATCAGCGACGGCCTAAACTATGTTGAGGATTGCGAGGATGTCGACGCATACAAGCGGGTCTTCCAGATGATCTTTGAGGCTCTCGGCCAGAGCCAGCATTATAAGATGATGATCGGCAAACGGATTAAGTCCTGATTATGGGACAGCAAGTTTTTTATAATTTCAAATATGAATGATGGAGGATACTACCATGTCAGCTAACAACAGATACATTACCTCGCCAGAGAGCCTTGTCACCACCCATGAAGAAACGAGAGCGGGTTTTTTGAGCATAGCACTTGAAAAGAACCGAGTGGGCGATCCTTTTGTAAAGAACGCTCTTGCGTTTAAGGCTATGGTTGCTCACACACATTGCGCAGAAGATTTATTAACCATTCCGCAAGTACGTCCGTTTTTGATTACCGCTGCGGGGCTTTCTGACAAGTCTCTTGCATACCTCAATGAGGATGATCAAACGATGGCTATTCAGGAACTAATTGACAAGTTCTTGAAACCTGCTGGAGCGGACTATATTGATGAGGCCACCTTTAGATATCTTCTAATTAAAGGGGACGCTGTTGGCGGCAGTATGAGAAATAAAATTGGAGCTTTAGGGCAAGAACGGTTGATTCGTGCAATCTATTCAAGTATGAGTGTACGAGGCGTCCGCTGCAATAGACTTCTAAAAGACTCAAAACGGTGGTCAACTGTTAATCTGGGTGAAGCAGGAGCTGAGGCCAACATCAAAGCCCTCAATTGGACTAACGATTCCGGAGAAAGAATCCTTGTATTTAACGCAACAATACCGACAGTGAAAAACAACGTTGATATTTGCCTCTTTTCGAGTAATATAGATGACTACGATCTCAAGGCGCTCGTGCGTCACGATGAGCGAGCTCTGATGTTCGGGGAGTTGAAAGGTGGAATTGATCCTGCGGGTGCAGATGAGCACTGGAAGACGGGAAACACAGCCTTGAACAGAATCAGAACAAGTTTTGCCGCAGCGGGTTATCCTCAAATGAGGACTTCGTTTGTCGGTGCGGCCATTGAGCGAGCTATGGCTGAAGAAATATACGCACAGCTGGAATCTGGGACGCTTACAAACGCCACAAATCTGACAAACAATAATCAGTTAATAGAATACTGTAACTGGTTAATTGAGCTGTAAGGAGCTGTTGTATGATGGGGCAGTTAACATTATTCAGTACGCTTGGAATAGAGGAAGAGATTGCCGACAAAGCAAACTATATAGTTGACTCATTCTCGGCGGACAACTTTTGCCCAGAAGAGGCAAGGCAAGCACTTGAGGAAAAGTATAAGCCTATTCTTGAGGTAACACGAAAATTTGATAGGAGAAGTGTCAGCTATCAGTTGAGCAAAAAAGATGCGCTTCATAGTTGGCTGAAATACAAAGAAGGATTCTCGGCAGATCTTGTTAACATCCTTTTGGACGATATGGGCGCTGTTCCGGGTGACACGGTGATGGACCCTTTCATGGGATCAGGGACCACAGCATTGGTTTGTCAAATGCGAGGAATTAACAGTATCGGATATGATATTATGCCGATTTCCGGGGTGTCTATTAGCGCAAAAGCAAATGTAATGAAGTACGATATTTCGGAGCTTCAAAAACTAATCGGAGAGTTTTCAGACTTACAGATGCCTGAAGATTATTCTGGTAGAACTCCCTATATCACGATCACCGACACGGCATATCCTGATTTCAATGAAAAATTTATTCAGTATGCTACAGAATGGATGTCTACCAGTTCATATTCTCCCGAAGCAAAGAATCTATTCACACTGTGCATGATTAATTCGTTGGAAAGGTGTAGTTATACATCAAAAAGCGGTCAGTATCTGAGCTGGGACTCAAGGTCAAAGAAAGTAATCAATGCTAACAAAGAAAGAGCGGCAGCCGGCAGAAAACTGCTTCCTGAACACCATTGTCGAGAAATCGTTGAGAATATAAAAGATGCCGTAATCGATGAGCTTAGGCATGTTCTTTCTGATATAAAGATGATTCAGTCAAACGGGTATACAGATTCGCAGGCTACTATTCAGTACAAACAGAATAGTGTGCTATTTGAACTGCCTCAGATTCCAGATGGGCTATTAAAGGGAGTCATTACGTCGCCGCCGTATTGTAATAGATACGACTACACAAGAACGTATGCTCTGGAACTTGTCTATTTAGGTATTGGAGAAAAAACCATTAAGGAAATGCGTCAGGCTCTGTTGTCATGCACCGTTGAGAGTAAACCTAAAATTGAAGCCTTGAGGGAGTACTATGCATCGATTGGGGCAAGCGAAAGGTTTGACTACATCTATTCCACAATTAAATCTAATCAGGCTTTCCAAGAAATCCTTAAAGCAATGGATATAAGGAAAGAAAACGGTGACTTAAATAATAATGGCGTCATCCGAATGGTTGACGGATATTTCACGGAACTGGCATTCATTTACGCAGAGCTTTACAGGGCTTGCAAAAAAGGAGCAATGGTGGCCTTTGTAAATGATAATGTGAGATATGGCGGCGAAGTTATCCCTGTGGATTACTTATCGACCAGTTTTGCAGAGCAGTTTGGGTTCACTCCCGTGAAGGTATATTGCTTGAAACAACAAAAAGGAAATAGCAGTCAGCAGATGAAAAAATATGGACGGGTTGCTCTTAGAAAGAGTGTAACAATTTGGAGGAAAGACTAATTCTGCGACCGTGATTTTAGGTTATTCTGATTAGATATAGAGGTGGAAAAATGTTTGACCATTCAAAATTTGCAGATGTGCTTGTAGCGTATAAGCAGAACTTCGTTTCAAAGCAATGGGGCGATGAAAAATACAAATGGGAAGCCGTGAAGTGGTTTCAGGACAATTGGGATGTGAATGCTCCAGATTTTGCAGAGATGCTGAACCGCTCTCTGGACAAGACGTTCAACCTGCTGGCCTCCAACAACAACTTCCCGAAGGGCATGATCGTCGGTTTTGCAAAGTCAGCTCCTGAAGAGGTCCGGGCTATGTTCATCGCCCTGTTCGATGAAAGCAAGGATGTTTTCGAGAGAATGGATGCGTTCAAAATGCAGTCATCCATTCTTTTGGAGAAGTACGGCAATGGTGCCGCACAGCATTACCAGTACGAGAATGCCATCAGTACCTATCTGTGGCTCCGCTATCCGGATAAGTATTACATCTACAAGTTCGGTGAAGTAAAAACGGTCGCCAGCGAGCTTGAATCGGACTATCGTTTCAAAAAGGGTGCCTATGCCGATAACATTCGGAACTTCTTAAAACTCTATGACGAGATCAGTGCGGCCCTTAAAGAGGACACCGAGCTGGTGAATCTCTTCCAGTCGCAGTTGACCGATACTTGCTATCCCGATCCGGAGCTGAAGACGCTGACTATCGATGTCGGTTTTTACATCAGCCGGTATTACTCTCAGAAAGATTCCGCTCCTGATACCACAAGTTGGTATGGTGCAGACTTTGACCCCGGTCTTTCCATTGAAGATTGGAGCAAGCTGCTGAAAGACGAAACCGTCTTTACGACCGGTGCGCTGGAAATCATGAAGCGCATGAAGGATTATGGCGGCATGGCTTCCTGCACACAGCTGGCAGTAAAATACGGCGAGACTAAGAATTTCTACAATTCCGGCTCTGTTGCGTTGGCAAGGAGAGTATGCGAGGCCACTGGTGTTACTCCTAACACCAGAGACGACGGTACTACGCAGTGGTGGACAATTCTTTACACAGCCCGTGATGCTGGTAAAGATGAAGACGGCAGTTTTATCTGGAAACTGCGAGATGAACTTTCAGCCGCTCTCGACAAAGCTGATCTGAGTGGGATTGAACTGTATGTTGCAGCTGCTCCCGGTGAGCAGGACCGTGGTTATTGGTGGTTGAATGCCAATCCGAAGATCTGGAGCTTTGCGGACATCGCCGTTGGTGAGGTTCAGTCTTACACGCTTTACAATGAGAACGGTAACAAGCGTCGCATCTTCCAGAACTTCCTTGATGCGAAAGCTGGCGACATGATCATTGGATACGAATCCAATCCGGTAAAGCAGATTGTTGCCATCGGTCGTGTTAGCGCAGAACAAGACGGTGAGAAGCTGTTCTTTGAAAAGGTCGAAGGCCTGACTTCACCGATTGATTATGCCACCTTGAAAGGGTGCCCGGAGCTTGAACGTATGGAGTATTTCCAGAATCCGCAGGGCAGCCTGTTCAAGCTCACCAGAGGAGAATATGACTTCATCCTCGACATGATCCGTGAGGAGAATCCGGTCGCAACGGAAGCTTCCATCGACGCCTACAAAAAGAGTGATTTCCTCGATGAAGTGTATATGACCGAAAAACGCTACGAAAACCTTGTGGCCGTTCTTCGCAATAAGAAGAACATCATCCTGCAGGGAGCTCCCGGTGTTGGTAAGACTTTCGCCGCAAGACGTCTGGCGTGGTCCATGATGGGTGAAAAGGATGATAGCCGCATTGAGTTCGTTCAGTTCCATCAGAACTATTCCTATGAAGACTTCATGATGGGGTATAAGCCGGTCGAGGATGGATTCGAGCTGAAGTACGGCATTTTCTATCGTTTCTGCCAGAAGGCTGCAAACCAGCCGGACAAGGAGTTCTTCTTTATCATCGATGAAATCAACCGTGGCAACATGAGTAAAATCTTCGGTGAGCTGTTGATGCTGATCGAAAAGGACTACAGAGGTACAAAAGCGACTCTCGCTTATAACGGCCTCTCATTCTCCGTTCCGAAGAACCTCTACATCATCGGCATGATGAATACGGCAGACCGCAGCCTTGCCATGATTGACTATGCGCTCCGTCGCCGCTTCAGCTTCTTTGAGGTGGAACCGGGCTTCGATTCCGAGGGCTTCATTCATTACCAGAACGGCCTGAATAACGAGACGCTTAATGAACTCGTTAACAAGGTGAAGGACCTGAATCGTGAGATTTCTCTTGATAAGTCGCTGGGTAAGGGGTTCTGTATTGGCCACAGCTATTTCTGTGGCAGGGATGTTTGCACCGAGGAGTGGCTGCACTCAATCGTTGATTACGACATTCTTCCGATGCTCAGTGAATACTGGTTCGACGACGCCAACAAGCTCCAGCGTTGGGAGAACATTCTGCAAGGTGTGTTTCAATGATTAAGGATAAGAGCATCTTCATAAAAAACATATACTATATGCTTTCGTATGCCTTCACGACGCTGAATCAAGGCGGTTATGAGGATGTTGCTACCGAAGAGTTCGAGAACATGCATAACCTCTTCGCTGCGATTCTGGCGAAGGGCATCAGCAGACAGTTGAAACAGGGACTGTACCGGGAATATTTGAATCGAAAAGAGGATGTTGCTGTAGTCCGTGGCAAGATTGATATGCCGGGGACTATTCAGAACCGTCTTGCCAGAAAGCGGGTGCTGACCTGTGAGTATGATGAGCTTTCCGAGAACAATCTCCTGAATCAGATACTGAAAACGACCGTTATGCTTCTGCTCCGGCACACGAGGGTGGATCAGGAGTACAAAAGCGACCTGAAAAAGGAAATGCTGTTCTTCTCGAATGTTGACACAATCGATCCTGCCACGATTCGCTGGTCGGCCATTCGGTTTCAGAGGAACAATAATACCTATTGTATGCTCATCAGCTTGTGCCAGCTCATTCTGGAAGGAATGCTTCTGACTACGGACTCCGGAGAATACAAGTTGGCCTCCTTTGTGGATGAACAGCGAATGAACCGTCTGTACGAGAAATTCATCCTCGAATACTACGCCAAGGAGTGTCCGCAGGTGACGGCGACGGCCTCGCAGATCCCGTGGGCCTTGGATGATGGTATCGGGACAATGCTACCGATAATGCAGAGCGACATCATGCTCACCAGAGGGAGCGAGGTGCTTATCATTGACGCTAAGTATTACACGCATACCACGCAGACTCAGTACGACGTCCACACGCTCCATTCCGGCAATCTGTATCAGATCTTTACCTACGTCAAGAACAAGGATACGGAGTTCGGGGATCAGCCCCACAAGGTTTCCGGCATGCTCCTTTATGCCGCAACAGACGAAGCAATTCAGCCGGATAATGTCTATCAGATGAGCGGCAATCAAATCAGTGTGAAAACCCTTGATTTAAACCAGGATTTCTCGGAGATTGCCGCACAGCTCAATGCCATAGTCATAGAGCATTTTGCATGATTAAAATCCAAGTGTAAAGAGGTGAAACACCGTGATTGACTCAAATGAATACAAGGATCAGGAAAACAAAGAATCTGACACTGCTCTTGTTCCCTCTGAACTACATATTCTTGTAACTGACGCAGATACGAACGGATATGAAATATCAAAAATGAGTGATTTCATGGGCTTATATGCTCAACAGTTAACACGATCTTTGGCAGATAGTCCGTTTGTTGAAGTGGTTTCAAATATTCCTGTTGCAGACCTTGGAATAATAAATGATGTTGTTCAACATGCAGCTGTTGTTGCCAGAGGAAACATCACCCTTGTTCCTGATTTTGATAGCCTGCCAGCAGGGATAAAAGAAAAGCTCAAACAGGGTCTATACTCTATAGGAGACTCAAAACAAGTGGATGGTAACCTTCGTGCGGTAATCGTTGATGAAAATGGGGTTCGTGTCAAAGATATCACACTTAAAAAAGTGATTAATAATCCCGGAACTCTCGAAACCACTCGAAGTATCGCTAATCAAATGCAAATGAAGCAAATTCAAGACACACTAAAAGGCATCCAAGAAATGCAGAGTTATCAGTTGGATCGAGATCGGGATAGAGATATTCTCACGCCTTTCTTTGATGCTCGTGACTATATCTTACAAGCGCAGAACGCAACTTCTATTGAATCGAGGAACCAGTTCCTTGAAAAGGCATCTGACAGGATGACAACAGCGTTAAATAGCGTATATGCGGAAATGCGAACGGCTTCATTACATCTTGCGAAGAACACAAAATGGTCGTTGTTCCACAAACAATCTTCTATAGATACTCTTCTTTCAAATTTATCGGATGATTTGCAGTTGGCAACAAAGTTTTCTGGCGTACAAATGCAGGTGTTTGAGGCACTCGGTCGTCGGGAGGACTCAAAGCTCGTATTGGATCGTTATCAAACCGTAATGCACGATTTTATCACGCAGGAAATAGGCGGAAGAGGTATGTCTGCTATAGAGCTGATGCACGATAACTATCACTATAGCAAAGAAAACACAGATTGTTGGTATACCTTTTCAAAAGAACTCGAACCTGCATTAGAAAGCACAAGACTCGCAATCGAAAACAAAGATGTTTACATAGTTTCAGTGGAGGATGTAAATGATGAGCAAGAATAACAATGAAGAGAGAAAATGCAAAATGTGTGGAAAAACCATAGTAGGTAAAAACAAGACAGGTATTTGTTCTGCATGTAAAAAGAAAGCCGGAGATACAGGCGTTACTGTAATGGGAGTTCTCGCATTAATAGGCGGAGCAATATGGACAGGGGTGAAGGCTTTTACAAAAAAGGATTAGAGTTTGAAACCTTTTAATTATTCCACACTTTTTAATTATTCCTCTGACAGCCGTTTTTGATGGGTAAGTTCCACAAGCCACAGAACCAGCCAGTAACAATCAAACAAACAGAAAAAGGGCTTCCGAAGCTCTACTGTAAAACACAGCGGAACCTCGAAAGCCCTTTATTTCAAGCCTTTTTCAGCACTTATGTGCCGGAGAAGGCTTTTTCTGTTTGTATCAAAGACAGCGTCTTTATAGAACCCGCCTGCGGGGACGGGAATTTTCTCGTGGAGATCCTGTCCCGGAAGCTGGCCGTGGTGAAAAAGAAGTACAAAAAGTTCCCGGCGGACTACGAAAAGTATTCCGTCCTGGCAATCAGCACCCTTTACGGTGTGGATATTCTGCAGGACAACTGCGAGGCCTGCCGGGAGCGGCTTTATGCCATCTGGGACCGGGAATACAAGGCCGTCTGCAAACGGGAAGTCAATGAGGATTGCCGCCGCTCGGTCCGGTTCATCCTGTCCCGCAACATCGTCTGCGGCAACGCCCTGAGCATGATGTGCGTGGACGATGGGCAAAAAGACACGGAAGAACCCATTATTTTCTCCGAGTGGGCCTTCGTGACCGGCTATCTGCTCCAGCGCAGCGACTACACCTTTGCCAGGCTGATGCAGGGGGATGACGAGGCCCGTGATCTGTTCGGCAAGAAAAAGCGTAAAAAGCGGGAGGAACAGATGACCCTGTTCAACGCGGACGAACCCACCGAGAAGCCCAGCGACGAGGGCGAGTTTCTCAAGAAATATGTGACGCACTACAGGAGGGTGTGGGAAGATGAGCAATGATTTCTACTCCGGTATCTATAATCCGGATGTGTTGTCCTGCCTTGCCAATCTGTCCAACGATGAGGTGTTCACGCCGCCGGAGGTAGCCAATTCGATGCTGGATATGCTCCCGCAGGAGCTGTTTTCAGACCCCAATACCAAATTCCTGGACCCGGCCTGCAAAAGCGGCGTGTTCCTGCGGGAGATCGCCAAGCGGCTGCTGACAGGCCTGAAACCGGTCATTCCGGACCTGCAGCAGCGGGTCGACCACATTTTTCATCACCAGCTTTACGGTATTTCCGTCACCGAACTGACCAGCTTGCTCTCTCGCCGGAGCGTCTATTGCAGCAAATATCCGAACAGCGTCTATTCTGTGTCGCATTTTGGCGATGCAGAGGGGAATATCCGCTACAAGCGCATTTCCCACCGCTGGAAGAACGGGAAATGCGTTTTTTGCGGCGCAGCCCAGAGTCAGTATGACCGGGACGAAATGCTGGAGACCCACGCCTATGAGCTGATCCATACCACCAAGCCGGAGGATATTTTTAAGATGAAGTTCGATGTGATCATCAGTAACCCACCATATCAGTTGAGTGATGGGGGGAATGGCGTTAGTGCTAAGCCCATATTTCAATTTTTTGTGCAGCAAGCTATTAAGCTCAAGCCAAAATATCTTTCTATGATAATCCCTGCTCGTTGGTACGCTGGCGGAAAAGGGTTAGATGAATTTCGTGAGTCTATGTTAAATGATAATCACATAAGGAAGCTGTACGACTATGAATCCAGCAAAGATTGCTTTGAAGGCGTAAACATAGCTGGCGGTATATGCTACTTCTTATGGGATCGTGATAATGCGGGGAACTGCTCTATCACTAACATCAACAAAAATTCAACTATAGAAATGGAACGAAGGCTTAACGAGTTTCCAATACTGATTCGTTCAAATTTGGCAATTTCTATCGTCCATAAAGTTCTCAAAGCAGGCATAAGGCCGCATAGCGATTACGCTTATCCCAGAAATCCGTTTGGTTTTGCCACCAACTATCGCGGCAGAGAGAAATATCAAAATGGCGATATTGAAATTATCACAAGCGTTGGAACACAGTATGTCTCTAGAAAAGATGTGACTAAAAATACCGATATTATTGATAGTTATAAAATTTTGATCGGGCGTCTTGTTCCTAGTAATGGCGAACTTGATGTTGACCCCAAAGATGGCTACAAAGTCATTACAGATACACGCCTTATCGGGCCGGGACAAATCAACACAGAAACATATCTGGATATAGGTGTATTTGTTACCGAAACAGAGGCACAAAATTTTGAAAAATATCTACACACAAAGTTTGCACGGTTTCTTTTGAGGCAGGCTGTTTCGTCTGTCAACATCACAAGAGAAAGTTTCCGTTTCGTTCCGCACGAGGACTTTTCTGAGGAATGGCCCGATAGAAGGCTTTACGCCAAGTATGGCCTTACCGATGAAGAAATCACCTTTATTGAATCGATGATCCGACCGATGGACTTGACCGGAGGTGAGGACTAATGCCGCAAATGGATTTCTTTCCCCAGCGACCGGCGGTCCATCCGATGATCTATGCCTACCGGGACTTAAATCCGGATTATGACGGCCTGCTGAAGGTGGGCTACACCGAAAAGGATGTGGACAGGCGTGTGGCGCAGCAGTACCCCACCAAGCGCCCGGACGGCAAGCTCCCCTATGAGATCCTGTACCGCAGCTCCGCCATGCGGGAGGACGGCTCCTGCTTTACCGACCACGATGTGCATCGTATGCTCCGCCGCAGGAAAATCACCGGCGTGGGCGGTGAATGGTTCCGCTGCACGGTAGATGAGCTGGAAGCGGCAGTGCTGGCGGTAAAAACCGACACCATCAACGAGGAGAACCGTACCCGTACCTTTGCCATGCGCCCGGAGCAGGAGGAGGCCGTCAACAAGACCATCGCCTATTTTCGTTCCGCCAAGCTGGATGCGCCGGACCGTGCGCCGAAATTCCTGTGGAACGCCAAAATGCGCTTCGGCAAAACCTTCGCCGCCTACGAACTGGCCAAGCGCATGGGGCTGAAAAAGGTGCTTGTGCTGACCTTCAAGCCCGCCGTCGAGGCGGCGTGGGAGGAAGATCTCATGACCCACAAGGACTTTGAGGGCTGGCAATTCATCTGTCGGGACGGAATGCGCTACGAGGACGCCGACCTGTCCCGTCCCATCGTCTGTTTCGGCTCTTTTCAGGACTATCTCGGCACCAACGAGAGCGGCGGCATCAAGGCAAAGAACGAATGGGTACATACCACCAACTGTGACATCGTAATATTTGACGAATACCATTTCGGCGCGTGGCGGGACAATGCCAAAAAGCTCTTTGAAATGGACAACGAGGACGAGGATTACGACTTCGATATGGAGAAGTACAAAAAGGACGAGGCCGACAACGCCTACAACGAGACCTTCCTGCCCATCACCACATCCTACTATCTGTTCTTGTCCGGCACGCCGTTCCGCGCCATCAACAGCGGCGAATTTATCGAGGACCAAATCTACAACTGGACCTATTCTGACGAACAGCGGGCCAAGGAAAACTGGGACGGGGCTGCGGACAACCCTTATGCGGCGCTGCCACGGATGGTGATGATGACCTACCGCATCCCGGACAGCATCCGACAGATCGCCATGCAGGGTCAGTTCGACGAATTTGATTTGAATGTATTTTTCTCCGCCAAATACGGCGAGAAAAGCAAGCCGGAGACTGCCCGCTTTGTCTATGAGAACGAGGTGCAGAAGTGGCTGGACCTGATTCGCGGGTCTTTTCTCCCGGCCAGCGTGGACGATATGAAGCTGGGACAGGACAAGCGCCCGCCCATGCCGTTTTCCGATACCCGGCTGCTGAATGTGCTGTCTCATACCCTCTGGTTTTTGCCCAATGTGGCCAGCTGCTACGCCATGTACAATCAGCTGCAGCAGAAACAGAACAGCTTTTATCATGATTACCATATCAATGTCTGCGCCGGGACCAAGGCGGGCATTGGCGTGGATGCGCTGGAGCCGGTGCAGAAATCCATGGGCGACCCGCTGACCACCAAGACCATCACGCTGTCCTGCGGCAAGCTGACCACCGGCGTCACGGTCAAGCCGTGGACGGGCATCTTTATGCTGCGGAATCTGAAAAGTCCGGAGACCTATTTTCAGGCGGCGTTCCGGGTGCAGTCCCCATGGACGGTGCGTACCGGTTCCGGCACCGATCAAATTATGAAATATGAGTGCTATGTCTTTGACTTTGCGTTGGACCGTGCCCTCAAGCAAATCTCGGATTATTCCTGCCGCCTGAATGTAAATGAAAGCAACCCCGAAAAGAAAGTTGCAGAATTCATCAACTTCCTGCCCGTACTGGCCTACGACGGCAGCAGTATGAAGCAGATCGACGCTCAGGATATTCTGGATATTGCCATGGCCGGTACTTCGGCCACGCTGCTGGCCAAGCGCTGGGAATCCGCATTGCTGGTCAATGTGGACAATGACACACTCCGGCGACTGATGGCGAACAAGGAGGCCATGGAGGCCCTGATGAAAATTGAAGGGTTCCGCAGCCTGAACTCGGATATCGAGACCATCATCAACAAATCGGAGAGCGTGAAAAAGGCCAAGAAGGAAAAGGGCAAGGAGCTCACCAAGGAGGAGAAAAAGGAAATCTCCGAGGAAGAAAAAGAATACAAATCCATGCGGAAGCAGATTCAGGAAAAACTCATCAAGTTTGCCACCCGTGTGCCGATCTTTATGTATCTGACGGATTACCGGGAGCGCTCTCTGAAGGATGTGATCACGCAGCTGGAGCCGGGGCTCTTCAAAAAAGTGACCGGTCTGGATGTGAAGGACTTTAATCTGCTGGTGGAGCTGAATGTATTTAACGCCAGCCTGATGAATGATGCCATCTTCAAATTCAAGCGCTATGAGGATTCCAGCCTGTCCTACACCGGCCTGGACAAGCACGAAAACGAGGATGTCGGCGGCTGGGATACCGTTGTGAAGCGCAAGGAGTACGAGCTGCTGTTCTATAACCAGCAGTCCACGATGAATGCGCCGGAAATCGACGAAGCCGATGTTCCGGAAGTGGATGAGGAACCGGAGCCGCAAAAAGCGCCCGCTCCGGCCCGGACGCTGCCGGCGAAACCGGATTTCGTCACTGCTGCTTTTGGTGTGAAATCTCCGGTCGTTCCCGCAAAGCCCCAGCAGCCCGAAAAACCGAAGGTCGACGTTTCCGGCGTTGCCGTTGGGAGCGCTGTCGCTCACGCTAAGTTCGGCATCGGCAAGGTGATCGAGCTGAACAGGGGATATGTGACCGTCCGCTTTGAACAGGGTGAGAAGCGCTTTATTTTCCCCGATGCGTTTGAATCCGGATTCTTGAAAGCGCAATAGGCAAAAAGAGGCCCGTCGTATCATTTTCTCGATACGACGGGCCTTGCCTTATGTATAGATCACTTGGTGACAGACAATTTCGGTTGCACGGTTTCGGCAGGACTTTATCCGCCCGACCCATTCCATTGGGTTGCTGGCTTTCAGCGTTTCAGAGATGCCCTCTGCAGCTGCCATTTGTTTTACCAGCCGAAGAAAAAGCTCCTCCGCCTGCCGGTCAATATCCGCAAGATATGAAGGCCTGGTAAGCCTGAGCGCACATAACCGAAAGAAAGCCCCCGCTGCCGGAGAAATACCGGTGGCGGGGGCTTTTTGCGCGTTATAGGCCGTGTGCAAATCGTGTGCAAATCCGGTTTCAAACGTGGGAAAAAGGCGGTCAAATGTGAAATTTAACGGTCACATGACCATATAATAATCAATGAGAAAGTTAGCAAATCACTAGATAACCGCCGTAAACTTAACATTTACGGCGGTTTTTGAGTGGTGGAGCCCGCGCGACGGTACTCGAACCCCGAAGATCATCGTGCTGCGGGACTATGTCGTCCTCAGAATTGCCGTATAAAGCAAAAGAGCCCCGGCGGGTGCCGGGGCTCTCTTAGTCTATCATGTATTTGCTGGCTGTTGTGACCGCGCAGCAGGCTCCCAGGAATACGAGAGCCGCCACGCTGATCAGGGCGATCATGCCACGCCCAGGATCTTCTTGGTCCTGTTCAGAACGTCAGCAGGATCCAGTCCGGAGCCCTTCACCTTGCCGGCGATCTCCTGCGCCAGCACGTCAGCAGGATCCGGCTCGGCCGGCTTCGCTGCGACGCCCTGGATGGTGCAGTAGTCAGGGTTTTCGAGGTAGATCCAGCCGGCGCCGCTTTTCAGCTTGCCCCAGCCGTCCTGCACCTCGGTGATGGTAAAGACGCCCTTGCCGGTCTGGCCTCTGACCGCGTAGCTCATGCCGGGGCCCTTGCGGTAGTTCAGATCCGGGATAATGACGCGGACAGTGAAGGGCGTCGCGGGGAAGCCCTGGACGGCCCCCGGAGCCGCCTCGGATGGCTGGGTAGTGCCAGAGCCCAGGAGCTCATTGACGGCCGCAGCGATGGCGCCGTGGCGGTCGTAGAGGTACTGGCCCGGGCAGGCCTTGTTGGCATAGTCGCGGTGCACGGTCATGTTGCAGCCGTTGGAGTGGTTGACGCGGTCGGCCTTGTTGGTGGACCAGATCAGCTTCTTGATGCCGTTGCGCTTGCAAATGTCGGCTATCAGCTTGATCAGTGCGGCGTAGGCTGCATCGGTCACGGCGTAGGGGTGCTCGGTGTCGCTGGCGACTTCGATGGTGATGGCGCGGTTGTCGTTCTCACGGCTGGAAGTGCACCAGGAGCGATCCGCCTCATCGACGGACAGGCCGATGGAGCCATCCTTGCCGACGATGTAGTTGGCGCTGCACTCGCGGTCAGTGGTGGCAAAAAAATCGCAGCCTTGCTTCGCCGTCCACTGGCCCACGATGCAGTGGATCGTAATGGTGTCGATGGCGTGGTTGCGGGGGCTGGTCTTGTTCTTGGTGATGTTGGTGTACGTTACCAGAGGGCTGTTGCTCACGGTGATCTCCTCCTTCTCTGAGGTTGTTGTAGTGTTTGCGTAGGCGTCGTAGTATGCCTGGCCGAAGCCGGCCCGCTTTACCTTGACGGCGTTGCTCATGTCGGCCGGGCGCTCGTACTTGGTCAGCACGATGTCGGACGCCTCCTTCACGGCCCGGGCTGTCCGGAGTACCTGGAAGACGGCCACGTGGCCCTTCAGCTCCTGGAACATGAAGTCGAGCTGCATCATCAGGTCGCCGATGGACGCGCCGGTCTTCCGGGCATAGTTGAGCATGGCCTCCTTGCGGCTCCAGTATGTCCACTGCGCGAGGCCGTAGCCGGCGCTGTCGCGGACGAAGTTGGAGTAGCTCCCGGAGTCCACGGCGGCCGTGTACTCGGCGTCCGTGAGGCCCAGGCGCTTTTCGTAGGTGTTCTGGAGGTTTATCGGATTGAGCCCGCTCTCGGCGTAGAGGTTGCCCATCAGCCCGGCCACACCGGCCGGGCTGAAACCTTTGCAGCAGAAGTAGTTCCAGATGGTCCTCTCGGTGGAGGACCTTGTCGCCTTCACGGCTTACTCCTTGCCTGGGCTGGTGTTAGCGTCGCCCTCCGCCTTCTGTTTCAGGATGTCGATGGCCTTCACCACGACGGCAGGGATAGGCACGCCCATCAGTCCGGCGTTTTCGATAATGCTGATCGTCTCATTGGCGACGAAGGCGATGATCGTCGTGTCTCTGATGAATGTGGAGCCCGTGACCAGATCGAGGCGGCAGGCTACCAGTACCACCAGGAGAGTCGTGCCCTTACGGCAGAGACCCTTCCATCCGGCGCGACTCTCCAGGGCGCCGTCTGTGGACTTCTGGGATCTGTGAAACACGCCGGCAACGATGAGACCGGTAGCGTAGTCCACGCCCATGAAGATCAGGAGCGTGGTCAGAGCTGCGTCCCAGCCTCCGAAAAGGCTGGCGATGAAGCCGCCCACGACTCCCACTGCTGTGCAAATTCCAGTTTTCATGTTGTGTACCTTCCTTCTTTTTATTTGCTTAGAATTATGCCCCCACGGAGATATTCGTGGGGGCATTGTGGGCTTTACTCAGTGACGAGCTCTGCCAGTTCCAGGTCGATCAGCATCTCCTTGACCTGGGGCTTGATCAGGTCAGGGACGCTGTCGTAGGTACGCTTGCCCTTGACGATCAGGGCGACGTAGATGACTGCCATGTTGTTCACCTCCTTTCTGAGCCAGGATTTGAAGCGCCGGATCATCTTACTCCTCCAGGAGCGCGCGGACTTCGTCGCGCAGATTTTCGGGCACGTCGTCGATGGTTTTGAGCCCCTTCTTGATGAGAGCTGCGTAAACTTTAGCCATAGTTATTTACCTCCGATAATCATTTCATAGACCTCAGCCAGAGCGAGCTGAAGGTCGGTGATGCTGTTGGCGTTGGTGGCCAGAGCAGCTGTGGCGAGTTCCTTCTGCTTTTCCTCAGCCGTCTTCTCGGCCAGGATAAACCAGTAGCTCTTGCCGACCTTGCTGATCTGGACCAGCTTCATGTCCTGATAGGTCTGGGTGCCGTCAGGCCCCTCGATGGTCACGCTGGAGAGCTTACCGGCGAAGGTGGCCTCGGCGACGGCGGCGGAGCTGATGTAGTTGTTCCCGTTGAGGTCGAGGCCGTCGAGGGATGTGCCATCAGCCAGTGTAATCTTCCATGTCCTTTTTTCCATTTTGGTCTCCTTCCGAACAGCTCATAGTAGAGGCTGCTCATGTTATAAACTTGATCATGCGACATATACTTCCAGTGACTTCCCAGCCAGGACTTGAAGGCGTTCTCGACCGTCGCGTAGTCGATGCGGCCGCTATCGAGCAGGCGCTTGTAGGCCTTCAGCTTGCGCCGCTCCCTTGTGATGTTCTTCGGGTTGATCTTCCGGATAATTCTGCCGGTCTCCGTTAAGGAGTAGCACACCTGCAGGTGCCGGAACTCCGAGGACAATTTCACGATCCTGGTTTTCTTGCGGTTAATTATCAGCCCATACTCTTTCGCCTCCTTCTCCAGACCGTCCAGAAGTTCCAGCAGCTCCTCCCGGGTCCGGGCGATTGCGTAGGAGTCATCGGTATAACGGCCGTATCCTTTGACCGCCTTGACGATCTTGGCATAATTGTCCAGCCGGTAGGGGTAGACGATGCCGATGTTCTGCGAAGGCTGGGAGCCGATGTCCACACCCTTCCGGAGCATTTTCTCGCCGGTCAGGAGCGCTGGATCCACGCCGTAGTTCAGCATCGGGTCGATTTTTCCGGCCATCATCGCCTCGATCTCCTTGTCAGTGAAACGAGAGACGTCCTGCTCGAAGGTCTTGAAGATGAGCGGCAGCAGCATCTCAGTGATGGCCAGCGTCTCCGGATCTTCGACTTCGCGCTCCAGGAACGTCTGGAGCACCTCCAGGCACTTGTCGTGCGGGATGTTGGCATAATAGCCGGAGAAGTCCACCAGGAGGATGTATCCCTCGTTGGTGCCGTTTTGCATGAAATACTGATGCAGTCGAGCCTCGAAGCGGCGACGATGGAAAGCCACGCCCTTGCCCTTCTGTGAGGCGCCGTTGTCATAGATCAGGTACTTGCTGATGGACGGCGTCAGCACCTCGTCGCAGAGCAGATGGTTGACCGTCTTGTCCACCATCGTGTTACTGGTTATGTAGCGCGGATGCCCGCGCTCATTGATCGGGAACTTGTTGCCCGGATCCGGCTTGTAGTCGCCGGTGATAAAGTCCTGCCGGATGTGGGCAGTGGTCAGCAGGTGGTTCATCTCGAACAGCTGGGTGCCGTGTTTGAACTTGCTGCTTTGCATCGCCTTGGTCCCGGCGTCATAAATGTTATTAGCATCAAAATATACAGTCATATAAAAACCACGCGATAGCCCCATCGGTCGTGACCGGGAGCGTCCTGGTTAGCATTTACCAGCTTCCGCTGGAAGGATGGCCTCTCCTTTCCCATTGCTGCACGCGGGAACTTGCCCGATGACTTTGTGCAGTTGTGAAATCCGGGCGGACGCCGATGGAGTTCGAGGCGTTCCAGTTGTTGGCATTACCGTTGTTGTTGACATTGCAGAAATTCGTCGCCGACTGGACGGTCCGTACAGAGGACACCCTATATTCTTAGTCTTTCAGATGCTTCAGGAAACGGTTGTCAGACTGCCGCAGTGCCTTGATCATGTTGAACAGGGCCTCGACTTCCAGCACGATGTCCATATACTTGTTCTTGTCTGCCGGCAGCGACTCGGCGATGTACTGGAGCTCGTCCTGGAGCTTGTTGCAGCACTTCAGCGCCTGGTTTAGCTCGCCGCGCCTGTCCTTATACTCGAAGTGGTAGGTCGGCCAGATGGTATTGGCGCCTCTGAGATGCTGCGCGATGTCGCAGCAGAGGTCGTCCACCCGGTCGCGGTGGCGCTTGATAAACCAGCAGGCGAAGTCTTCCTCCAGGTTGCGGATGGCCTGGGCGGCCTCCGCCCTATGCTCAGGGTCCTGGATGTGTTGCGTCTGCTTCCGGACGGCTTCCTCCAGCTTTTTCTCGCTGTAGGCGAAGCTGGCCAGGAGCTCCACCGCGATCTTCCTGCGGATCTCCAGCGCCTTGTGGTGCGCTTCCAGGTTGGAATATGCTCTTTTACTTTTGGGGATGTCTGACACGCTATCTTATCTCCTTGATTAGATTTACCCGGCCCACGAGGGGCCGGGATTTTTGATCAATAGATCAGGAAAGCCGGGCGGACGCCGAAGGAGTTCGAGGCGTTCCAGCTGTCGGCAGAACCGTTGTAGGCGACAAGGCAGAAATTCGTCGCCGACCGGACGTCTCTCAGCCACCAGTTCTCTCTGTTCGTGATCAGATCCGGGCGTGCCTGGAACAGAGCCAGCTGGCTCTTGTCTGCCCCGACGTCGTAGCCGTTCTGCGCTCCGCCGCCCCATGCGTAGGAGCCGTAGACCATGTGCTCGTTCATCAGGTCGATCTGGCTGTCGTACCATGCCCAGCCGGAGCTGGCGCCATTGCTGACAGCGTTGGCCAGGAGGATCCTGTGAGTCAGGATGTGGTCTGCGCCGAAGTCAGCCTTGACAGTGGCCAGAGCGTTGGCCATGCCGGAGGTCTTCATCTTGCTGCCGTAGTAGGAGCCGGTCGTGACGTTAGTGTCATTCATCACGCCGTTATAGAAGGACTTGTCGGGGATGACCAGCATATGGTGGGTGGTCAGCTCGGTGTCGCCGCAGTGCAGACGGTAGTCAGCATGGGCGGCCCAGTATTTGCGGCCGTTGATGGTCCAGTAGCCGCCAGTGCGGACCTTCTCAAACTTGCCGGCACGGATGTCGGCGGACTGCTCAGCGGTGAAGCTGGTGCCGAGGTCGTGCTCATAGATGAAGGAGTTGGCCCTGGATGCCCCAGTCTGGCCGAGCATTGTGGTCAGCTCCTTCAGGGCTTTGATGTCTTGGGCGTTGGTGCCTACCAGGCCGAAGACTTCGTTGATGGCGGCGATCAGGCTGGTCTTGTCCTCAGTCTCCAGCGTGTCCAGGTCTCCATTGATGAAGGCCTTGATGGCGCTGATAGGGATCCTCTTGACGCCTGTGCCGTCTGCGAGTCGTACCAGGAGAACGTCCTCCCCGCTGGCTACGGCAGCCAGCGCGTCGTACTCTGTGAAGCGTTTGCCGTTTGTTACGTCAATCTGCATAATGTTCCTCCTTATGCGGTTTTATATTTCCAGTCGCCGATGATCGCGTTGCCATCGTCGTCCAGGATCGGGTTGCCGTCATCGTCAACGACGTGAGTGAACAGATCGTTGTGGATGATCATGTATTCCAGAGCGGTCAGGCGCTCGTCCAGATCGCTCGTCTTGTTGATGAGCCTGCCGGCGACGTCCTCGTCCAGAAGGCCCTGCACGGTGGCAAACCACTCGTTGAAAGCGTTCTGGCTGGTGCGCTGGAACTCTTTCATGGCCTCCGTGACGGCGGTCAGATCTGCGTTGCCCTTGGTCTCCAGCGCCTCGATGTATCCGTCGATGGCAGCCGTGAAGCCGTCATAGGCTGCCTTGGCCATCTGCTCGAACTGGGAGTAGCTGGCGTTGGACTTGGCCACAAACTCAGCATAGAAGGCATTGAACTGGTCATAGAAGGCCTCGGTGTCGATGCTGTCGATGAACTGGGTGATGTAGCCGCAGACTGCACTGTTGGGGCGGGTGTCGCTGATGGAGCTCTGAGTGATGACGGTCTGGTTGGCGCTGACCGTTACGTTTGCCAGGCCCAGCTCGTAGTAGTCGCCGCTGACGGGCTGGATGAGCTCTGGAGCCTGGGGCGTTGCCGCTGCCGTGCCAGTCTTCACAATGATCTCGCAGAGGCGCTCCAGATAGTTGCAGCGCAGCACGACACGGTCGATGCGGCTGTAGCTCGTTGGAGCTGCGGCCAGCTGGAAAGTGGCAGGGGCAGGATCATAGGCGAAGGCGCCGTTGATCAGGCCGAAGCCAGGGCGGACCGTGACGCTCAGGCCAGTGTCGCCTGCCAGCACTTTGAAGCAGTCGGCAGGCTTGGCCAGAACGCCATTGGTCAGCAGTTTGGAAAAGAGCAGGCGGAACAGTTCCGACGTCTCTGCTCTGTCAAAAATAGGCATACCCTCGGAGTCCACGCCGGTGATCTCCGAGTCAAAATAGCCGTATCTCATGGCCATGTTAAAATACCTCCCTTTGGATGATTTTCGTGATGCTGGTCATCTGGTCATTGCCGAAGACGACGGAGAGGGTCTGCTTGCTGCCCTCGTAGACCTCCTGGATCTCGGTGATTCGCTTGGTGGTCTCGATGCCGACGTCTGCGTAGCGGTAGGTGCAGAGGTCGCCCAGGTCGAAGTCCACGCCGTAGGTCAGGTTGGCGTTGGGATCCACGTCGCCGTTGACGGTCTCGATCTTCTGGTACTCGGCCAGCTTCTCCAGACCGCGCTGACGAAGCAGCGCCTTGTACTGGTCGGCCGTGTACGTGTGCTCGTCGCCGGCGTCGTCCTGGTAGGTGCTCTGGAGATCCCGGGCGTCCACGTAGAGCTCCCGGCGCTCCTCGTCCGCACTGCTGCGGAGATCCACCTCCACGATGACACGGGCGGAGCCTTCTCCCTCGCCGGCGACGTAGGCGAAGTTCTTATACTCGGACTCATCCCGGTCGTAGACGGCGTTCTTGACGTTGTAGAAGCTGTCCGAGAAGATGGCCCAGCTGTTCTCAGTCTGGTCGTCCGTTCTGTCCTTGCCTTTCCACACCTCGAAGATGAGGTCGTTGTTCAGGTAGTCGTAGCGCAGCCGGTGGCTGAGCTCCTGGGTCTTCTCGATTTCATAGAGCTTGTCGCCCAGGTTGTCGCCGGTAGCCGTAACCGTGACACTCGCGCCGATGCCCTTCAGCTCGCCCAGTTTGACCTGGGAGATCTTCCGGCCGGCATCGGTCGGGTTGATCACGTAGCGGTCCACCATCTTCCGGCCGATGACCTCCGGCGTGCCGGTGAGGCTGATCTGCGTGTTGAGCACGCGGCCGTTCAGGAGTTCCTCAGAGAAGTAGCCCTTGCAGTAGGCTGTCCGGGTGCCTTTGGCGTCTCTCGCGAAGTTGACCTCGCGGATCACGCCCAGTTCGTCCCGGTCGTTCCGGTAGAGATAGCGGCCGGTGTTCATCAGCGTGAAAAACTCGGCGGGAGTGTGCAGCTCGAACAGGCCGGAGGCGTAGTACCGCCGGTCCCAGATGAGCGTATTGAACACGCTGACGACGCCCAGCGTGTCGAAGTTCTGGTCGAGGATGATCAAATTCATGCGCTACACCCCCAGATACTTCGGAGTGTAGAACAGATTGACGTCCAGGTTGGTGTAGTTCCCATCCGCGTCGTACTCCAGATAGTTGTCGCCCACTTCCAGCTTGAAGGGCTCACTCCGGCGGTCGATGCGCTGGTAGTAGTTGACGCCGTTCAGAGTGATGACCTGGTGCCGGTCGTTGGTGTCGATGAGAAGCACGTCGCCGGTCTGCATCGTGACACTCACGCGCATGAACTGGCCCGTGCCGGTGTTCGTGATCTTAGGGTTGACCACGGTGCCCCTGGTCGCGATGAACTGGATCTGGACACCGGTCGGGACGTCTCCGTCGTTGCTCAGCACGACCTCCTTCTTCAGCGTTCTGTAGCCGGCAGTGTTGCCACCCAGGAGAAGGCCACGGGCTTCCGGCTTGTAGTCCAGCTTGCCCGTCTCCATCCTCTTGCGGAGGGAGATCCAGGGGAAAGAGAACAGCGGCGTGATGTTCGCCATGTTCTTGCCGAAGTTGTCCACATTGAGCATATACGGGTCCGGACAGATCAGATCCACCAGGATCTTCAGCTTGCTGTCCATGTTCTTCGATGCTGCGAAGGTCCAGCCCTCCAGCTCGTACTCGATGTTGCGGCTGACGCCCATGTTGGTGATGAGCGCCTTGCCGGTGTACTTCGGGTTGAAAAACTTGATTACTTTGGCCCGGTTTTCCGGGTTGTTCTTGCTGCTTCTGAAGCTGGCCTCGATGTGGATCGGCCTTGGTTTGATCTTCTTGCCATCGACAGACGCCCCGTCCACCAGGGCGTTGTCTGATGTGCTGATCTCCACCTCAGAGGCCTCCAGGCCGGACACGGCAGTGATGTCAATGTCCTGGCCCGGTCCCATTTTGAGGGTCTTGCCGTTGCAGGTCAGCTCGATGGTTAATGTGTTTACTGTCATTTCACACCTCCGACCATGTTCCGCAGAGCCTCGCGCTGCTTCTTGGCCACCTCGGAAGGAGTAGCCACAGGCACGTTGTAGGTGTTGCTCTGCTCCATGCGATTATCATTGTAGACGGTAGTGCCGGCGCCCGCCATTCTCAGCCCCGCAGCGTGCGAAGCTCCGACGGTTAGCTGCCCGGCGCTTGCCGACATCTCGGCCCGCATGGCACTGACGAGCTCGCCGGCCTTGGCCCTCATGTCCTTCAGCGTTGCAGGCATGGACTTGTCCAGGCCCTCGCCCACGCCGGGCATGATCCAGCGGCCGACCTCGTCCGCGAACTCTTTGGACGGGGAGTTGATGCCGAGGGCGTCTTTCGCGGCGTCCAGCAGACTGTTGGCCAGGTTGCTGACCTTGTTCGTCAGCCAGTTCCAGCCAGAGCTGATGCCGTTCCAGATGCCGCTGACGATGTTGCTGCCGATCTCCGCCATCTTGCTCGGCAGGCTGCTGAGCCCGTTGACGATGGAGTTGAACAGCTGGGTCGCCGCTGCGGCGCCCTTCTGGGCCAGCTGTGTGCCCCAGGTGGCGACCTTCTGGGCCGCCTGGCTCAGATAGTCCCAGACCTTGCCCGGGAGCTGCTGGAGCGTGCTGGAGACCTTGCTGAGCATATTGCTCGCTGCGGTCGAAGCGTTGGAGACCATCTGCTGGCCCCAGGCCACCACTTTATTGACGGTGTTGACCAGGTGCGTCCAGATCTTTCCGGGTAGCTCCTGGATGATGCCGCTGACCTTGCTGAGCATATTGCTCGCTGCGGTCGAAGCGTTGGAGACCATCTGCTGGCCCCAGGCGATGACCCTGTTCACCGCATTGACCAGGTGCGTCCAGATCTTGCCAGGGAGTTCCTGGATGATGCTGTTGACCTGGCTGAGCATATTGCTCATGGCCGTGGAGGCATTGCTGAGCATCTGCTGGCCCCACTCGACGAGGTCCGTCACGATCTCGGCGAAGACTTCACCGATCAGACCGGGAAGCTCGGCCAGCACGTCGATGATGGCCGCGACGATGTCCGGCACGGCCTTCGCCAGCTCGACCACGATGACTGGGATGGCTTCGATCAGGGCCCCCAGGAGCTTGACGCCAGCCTTCGCGATCTGGGGTGCTGCGGCGATCAGAGCCGTCACGGTGGCCTTGATGATCTGAGGCAGGGCGTCCACCAGCGCGTCGATGATGACAGGCAGGGCGTCCACCAGTGCCATCAGGAGCTCGATGCCGGCGTCAATGATTTGCGGGATGGCCGAGATCAGGAACTCCACGATGGAGCTGATGACCTCCGGCAGTGCTTCGATCAGTACAGGAAGCGCCGCAAGGATGCCCTGAGCCAGACCGAGGATCAGCTCCAGCGCGCAGTCGAGGATTGCGGGCAGTTGGTCCAGGAGTGAGGTCACAACGTAGCTGATCAGCTCGATCAGCGCAGGCAGAAGCGACGGCAGCATGGAGCTGATGCCATTCACGATGCCGGTGAAAATTGTGACAAGAGTGTCCAGGAGAGAGCCCAGTCCGTCGCCTTCGATGAAGCCCGTGATCATCTGGACGACCTTGTCAGCTGTTTCGGCGAAGTCGAAGTCCAGGACTGCGTCCTGGAGCTGCTTCAGGACGCTCTGGCCTGCTGAGAGCACGGCCGGAACGATGGCAGCCACCAGACCCGGGATCTGTGCAATAATAGCGCCGCCGAGCGCTGGAAGCGTCTCAGCGAAGCGCGGAATGATCTCGGCGAGGTTCTTGACGATATTGTCCGCTGCCGTGGCGAAGGCGTCCGCCAGCTGGTCCGCATCGCCGGATCCGTTCATGAAGTTGTCCCAGGCAGCCTTGGCCGAAGCCATGGAGCCCTCCAGCGTACTCGCGGCCTCTTTGGCCGTGGTGCCGGTGATCCCCATTTCCTCCTGGACCGCGTGGATCGCCTGGTAGACGTCGTTCAGGTTGTTAATGTCATACTTGACGCCGGTCAGCTTTTCAGCATCAGCCAGGAGGCGCTCCATCTCGGTCTTGGTGCCGCCGTAGCCGAGCTTCAGGTTGTCCAGCATCGTGTAATTTTGTTTCGCGAAGCCCTGGTAGGCGTTCTGGATCATGTCCATGGACGTCCCCATCTTGTTCGCGTTGTCGGCCATGTCGATGATGGCCATGTCGGCCACTCTGGCCGCTTCCTCGGTATTTCCGCCGAGGGACTGGAGCAGGGACGCCGAGAAGCTCGTGACCGTGCTCATGTAGTCATTGGCAGACATGCCCGCCGTCTGGTAGGCCCGATCTGCCGACGCGATGACCGCGTCAGCTGCATCGCCGAAGAGCGTCTCCACGCCTCCGACGTTCTGCTCCAGTTGCCCCACACTGTCGAGAGCTGACTTGCCGAGATTGGCCAGAGCATCAACTGCTCTGGTCATCATCTGGCCGGTGAATACGCCCAGCGCCTGCTGAGCGACGCTCGCGACCTTGCCCATGCCGGACTGTAGGCCGCCAGTGTCCAGGCTTGTATCAAATTTCAGAGTCCCGTCTGATGCCATGACCTTCTCCTCCTGTCAAAAGGACGGCGGGGTTGCCGCCGTTCATGAGTAGAGAGTTCAGGTCACTTTCAAGCTGCTGCCGGTCAGCCGACTGAGGGAGCGCATAGACGCGCTTCAGGTGCTCATAATGCTGCCGTTGCTCCTTGGACGCCTTGGCCGGGATCTTCATCGTGCGGTAGCCGATGATTTTGACCAGCTGAGTCTCTTCAGGGAGCGATCGAAAAAGCGCTCGAAACTGCCACCAGTGGAGGGGATGCCGCGCCAGATCCAGGCCGTAGGCCTGCATAAACGCGGAGTAAATATAGTCGGCGTCGTACTCGTAGGAAAAAGGCGGATCCTTGTCGCTGCTGTCCGTGGCGTCTTCTTCCGTCGTCTCAGCGGGATCCGTGCCGCAGCGATAAAACCAGATCATTTTGCTGATCGCCTCGTCGAGCACGTCGCCATCGAAGACGACGCCCGGGAAGTAGAGATCCAGCGCGGTCCTGAGTTTCTCCAGGTCATCGAGTTGGCCGTCTTGCAGGACTTCCTCGAACAGGATCCCCGTGCGGAAGTCCGTGGTGATCGGGACCAGCTGGCCCGCGATCTCGACCTCCTCAGGCAGGCCGTCGATCAGAAGGTTCAGTGTCTTTTACCCTTGCCGTGACCGTGCTGCTGGGAGACGAACTGCGCGGTCTGCATCTGCCGGGTGGCAGCCTGCTGGCGCTGGGTGTAGCGGTTGGTGAAGTCGTTGAGCGTCTTCCGCTCACTGGCAGCCCACTCGCTGACCTTCTCGATGGCCTTCAGGTGCTCCATGACGTTCATCTTGCCGTGGAAGAGGCTGTCGGCCGTCCCGGCGCCGAAAATCTCGTCAAAGCACACATTGACCACCTCACACTGGGCGCGGTAGTTGGCCGCAGCGGTCGGGAAGTTCTCGCGCTTTTTGGCCTGAGCCGTGTCGCGCATTTTGATCATGGACTGCTCGAACTTCTCCATGAAGTCCGCGTCCATCAGATCGCCTTCGAGTTTCACGTCGTTAATAATCAATTCCATTATTCTGTTGTCCTCCTCTGGTCGGTGCTATAAAAAGAGCGCCAGCAGGCTGCACCGTTGCGCCCGCTGGTGCCTGGTCGCTCACTGCCCTCGCTGGGCCAGTAGTACGGAGCCAGTGTTTACTTGTTTACGCGACGGGGGTGTCGTACTTACCGGCGAAAGTGCCCGCCGTGAACTTCTTGCTCACGGTGTCAAACTTGCCCTGGATAGGATCGCCGACCGCGTGAAGCGTGCCGGAGACGCTGATCTTCTCGCCGCCTGCTCCGGAGTTGTCGCTGACCTCATTGGCCACAGTGAACAGGCGGGCGGTGAACTCGGCAGCGGCCTCAGTAGCTTCGCCGATGGGGTTGAACAGTTCGACGCGGACGTACTTCAGCTGGGCGTCAGTGCCGGTCGCATGGTCGCGGCCCATCTTCCAGAGCTTGTAGATCGCCTTCTGGGAAGGGATCAGACGGGACTCATAGGAGAACTCCGTCTCGTAGCCGGTGATGTCGGTGGACGCGGTACTCTCATTGATGTAGGTTTCGCTGTCGGTCTGTGCGTTGGGGCTCTCGTCCAGAGTGGTGAAGCCGGTGCCCATGAGCTCGTAGGTGCCGTCGATCTCGGCATAGTCCGCGATGGCATTGCGGAGCAGGGCAGCACGGCTCTCGTCAAAGAGCTGAAGGTTGATCTTTTTCATGTGCTTATGCCTCCTTGTGATAGATGAGTTCTAACTGGATCTGGTAGCGTGCATTCCTCATGGACTCGTCGAACATATAGCCAGACGAGAGCACGCTGAGCTGTTCCGGGTGCATACCTTCCGGCAGCTCCGGAAAATTGCCTGCAGCTTCCTGAGCTTCGACCCAGTTGGCGAAGTCCTCGTAGAAGGTGCTGTTGGCGATGTTCTGGAGCCGGTCCATGTTGTAATACTCCCGGCTGCCGAAGTTGAACTGGTAGCGCCGGTCAGAGCTGCCGTCGATGTATGTCTCGATGATCGGGTTGAAGATCCCCGTCTCGATGGTGTACTCCTGCGGCTCGTCTCCCAGGGCGTCCACGCGGAACACTCCGGCATTGAGGAGAGGGCAGTCCTTGAAGAAGTCAGCGACGCCCTCGATGATTGACTTGACCATGTCGGACCTCCTTTACTTGTTGACCAGCTTCAGGATCTGCGTCCTGTGTGCGGTTTTCATTCGCTCAAACCACATACCGCCACGCCTGGAGTCGTAGCTGCGGGTCGGGCTGGTGTTGTAATACTGCCGGCGGGCGTATGGTGCGATGTACTGCACCTCGCCGGAGCCGATGACGGTGCCCAGCGCGCCGGATCGCTCCAGGGCGCCAGTGCGTTTGGGAACCATCGGAGCGCAGAGCCTGAGCACTTCACTGTCGATGATCTCCTGCTTCTTGCTGAGCATTTCGTTCATTCTCGGGGCGCAGCCGGCGTTCCAGATCAGCTCGGCCTTGCCGTTCTTTCCCCGGATGATGGCGCCCCTGGGGTTAGTGATGGGTTTAAACGCCATTATTCGCCTCCGACGATCCGGCGCTACACGGCGGCCGAGCCTCTGATGGTGTTGTCCGCGTACTCCTTGACGTAGATCAGATGGCCGAGCGCCTCCATCTGCTTCTGATCGACCGGAGCCGTCAGCTCGGTCGCCATAGGCAGCACATAGTCGCCGGTCTGGAGCGTCCACGCCTTGGCAGCTGCATCCTCGTCCAGCTGGCGGAACTTATCCGCCGGGACATAGCTCCGGCCGTCCTGGATCTTCGCTCCCAGCGGGATCCTCAACTTGTAGGCGAGGCTCTGGGAGTGAGCTCCGTCCGTAGAGTGGCCGGAGCTCTTGTTCTCCAGGAAGGACGCGCTGCGGATGCAGGTCGGGAAGTAGACCTCGCGCCGATCAGCGCCCAGGCGTTTATTAAAGACTGTTATCGCAGTCTGCACATACATGGCGGCAGCCTCCCTTCAGGGATCGGCTCAGCCATCCGGTCGGCAGCAGGTAGACGCGGGCCGCTTCGAGGATCTTCTTGCGGAGCAGCTCCTCAGCGGTCTGGCCGTCCTGGCCCTCTGTGATGTAGGTCACGGAGTAGCCGTCGTTGGTCTCGCTTTTCACACCTGCAGCCTGGTTGCCGTTTGCGCTGGCCTGGTTGTTGTGATAATGGACGACCTCCGCCGCAGCGCAGACCGCGAGCTTCACGCGGTTGTCCTCTTTGGCGAAGATGTCCCCATTGATATAGGTCAGGTAGCCGATGACCGCCTCCGCCTTGGCCTCGACTTTGGAGAAGTCAGCCTCGGGGATCGCGCCCCCGAAGGTCTGCTTGTAAAAATCATAGGAGACGTACATCAGGCTGCACCTCCTTTACTTAGACGTTGGTGGGGGTCAGCACGGCGAACGGGAAGCGCTTCGCCTTTTCCTTGGCCATGGCGTTGACAGGGTTCGGGATCTCCCAGCCCAGACGCATGACAGCACGGAGGGCCACCATGTCGTTCTGCATCAGGTTGTAGGCGATGGTGCCGTCAGTGTTCTGCACGACGCCCTCAGTGAACAGCTTGAAGGTGATGTCCTGGCGGATGGAGTACACCAGCTGAGAGAAGTCGCCGGAGATCATGTGGGCCTTGGTCTTGTCGAAGGCGCCATTGCGAGGGAACTGGATGGCGGAGCCGTCCAGGGTATAGTTGCCAGCCTGCTGCATGGAGTTCAGGAACAGAGGACGCTCGTTGCCATCCTTCAGGCCGCGCAGCTTAGCACGCATACCGATGTCGGCCACATGGCCGGACACGAAGTAGCCGGACTCCTCCACCTTGGAGATGATGCCGCCCTCGCCGAGCAGGTCAGTGTAGAGATCAGCAGAGATCTGCTTCACTGCGCCGGCAGTAGTAGCGGAAGGCACCAGACCCTCACGCCAGGTTGCAGGCTTGTCAGTGCCGAACAGGATGGCGGCGTCGATGACCTGGCCAAAAGCCTCCTGGATACGAGGACGGACCTCGCCCCAGATGTCGTAGTCAGCGTCGTCCAGAACTGCCTCGGGGATGGGAACGATGACCGCGATCTCCTCGGCGATGATGGTCTTCTTGTCCCATGCCTGTCTGGTGGTCTTCTTCTGACCGGTGTCGCCGTTCACGAAGTAGGCGATAGGCAGAGCATCCAGAACAGGGAGACGGGTCTGGGCTGCAGTCATATTGGCCAGACGGCGGCCCATGGAGAGGACAGCGGACTGAGCGATGGCGCCCTGGATAATTTCTGCAGCACGGTCCTCGGGGATCAGAGACTCGGCGCCAGATCTGTCAATGATCTGGGCGTCGGTCTCAAAAAGCTGAAGATTAAAATACTTTTTCATGTGGTTATTCCTCCATATTTTTGTTAGTTGCGGCCCGCTTTTCTGCGGATGGCAGCGTTGATGAAGTCGTTGCTGTTCTGGTTTCCAGAGCTGCCCGCACCGGAACTTTCCGTGCCGGTCTTCACGCGGTAGGACCCGCTGCCGCTGGTAGCAAAGCGGGGGTTTTCTTTCAGGAACTTGGTGGCGGCCTTCTCGAAGTCGAGCTTGCTGTCCTCTTTCATCAGGGCCGCGATCTTGAACATGACGTAGTCAGTGTCCTCGGCGCGGACGCCCTTCTGGGCGAGAGTCTGGCTGTTCTTCATCTGAGCCAGTTCTGCGAGCGCGTCATCGCGCTCTCTCGTGATGGCGTCCACATTGGGGCGCTGCTTCTCTCGGTTGGCCTTGAAGTCCTTGATCGCCTGGTTGATTTCCTCCTCGCTCATGCCCTGCTGCTTGAAGTAGGAGCTGAGAGCGGCCTTCTCGGCGCGTTCTGCACGAGCCTGGGCGATCTCCTCGGCCTGCTGGAAGCTGTAGCCTCCGGTGCCTCCATTATTCCCGGCATTTCCCTGGCTGCCGTTGCCGTCCCCAGCGTTTCCACCCTGGCCTCCGCCAGAGCCGCCCTCGCCGCCGTTGTCAAAGAGCTGAAGGTTAAAATACTTTTTCATTGGGTCATTCCTCCGTTTTTGTAATGTGTCGTGAACATTCCCGCCGGCTCAGAGCCCGGCGTCTGCTCATAATAAAAGCGCCTCGCGGCGCTCAAATTATCGTTATTTCTCCATAGCTGTCCCGGATGCCTTCCAGGCCCAGGACATAAGTGCGAACCAGCGCCCGGCCGATCTCATTCAGATCCGGCCAGCTGATGATAGTGCTGCCCGGTCTGACGCTCTCCTGGATCTCGATGCCCGCCACCTCGCGCAGCCCCTCGATCAGTGTAAGGGTCAGCGCCGAGACGCCGGCGCAAATAATGTTGTGCCCGGGAGACGCCCCAGGGAGCCGCTGTGCGTGCCCTGAGACGGTGATCCCGGTGTCCTTGACGTTTATTCGGATCATGTGCTTGCTCCCTTCTGAGCTGCGTCCTGGGCCGCTCTGCGTTGCTTCTCGGCGCGTTCTTTCGCACGGTTGGCCGCTTTGGCTGCCTGCTCGGCCTGCCATTGCGCGTAGACCTGCGGGCTCGGTGAAATCCTGCCCGGGGTGCGTCCCGTGTAGATGCGCTCCGTCTGCTCCTCCAGGCCCATCGCCTTCGAGAAGCTGCGGTACTGCTCCAGCTGGGCCTGGTACTTGCACCGGGCGATGGTGATGTCTTCCTTGTCAGCCCCTCCAGCACGAAGGAGCTGCACCTGCTCACGCCGGGCCCGCATAGCTGTTTCCATCTGCCTCTGCTTCTGAGTGGCCTCGTAGGTGGTGTACTCCTTGCCACGGAAGCGGCGCGGAGTGTTTTCCCTGGCGTTCTGCTCCTCCAGCCATTCGTCGGTGTAGAGCCGCTCGCTCACTCCGGGGATGAAGGGATAGTAGGTGTGGCGGCAGTTCCAGCCCAGCAGCCCCGGGCCGGTGCCCAGGCCGCACTTGGTCGTCAGCTGCTCCTTGGTGTAGACCTTGCCCTGCCATGCAGCGTGATCCGGACGAGCTCCGGCGTGCCACGTGACCTCGAAGTAGTCAGTCCCCAGCCTCTGGGCGTTCAGATCCGTAACGTGACCGGTGAGCTGGCCGAAGCCAGTGAGCAGAGCACGACGGGCGGCTACGTCCACGCGATTGTGCCAGCCGCTGGCGTAGTCCACGCCCCACATCAGTCCA
>OBYM01000034.1_pt1 | contig 99135 bp, 83 predicted proteins | sample 1538191 | NCBI WGS metagenome assembly OBYM01 (sample SAMEA2580165, study PRJEB22360) | human gut metagenome | biome: human gut; feature: human-associated habitat; material: faeces | place: Denmark | collected 2008/2010 | reverse complement strand
CAATCTCACGACTACGCAGCGGGACGATTTGGTCCAGGCATTCAAAGCAAAGTTTGGAAGCCAAACAACCCTTGAGTTTCAAGGGACAATCGCGGGCATTTCACATGATGATAAATTAAACACCCAAAAAGTTAATGAGCTTTATGACAATGTCGCTTCTCTTAGAGACGTGACAATCCTGAGCCACAATTTGGAGGGCGAAGGCAAAGCTGTGGAAATCGGCGAAAACGGCGTCAAGCACTCGGCCGGCTTCAAAGGCATCAACGAAGCAGCCTCTATTAGCGTTAAAGACGGCAAGACTCTTGAACTTGTCGGTGAAAAAGGAGAAAACACAAACTTCGTCATGACAGCGGTGAATACCGTTGTTGACGGACTTTCCAAACTTGTGTTCGGTTCCAAAGGTTTAAACGAAACCTATTCCGGAAAGGCTGCTGAGGTACAGCTTACGGAAACAAACGCTTCCCTGCTCGCTGCTGCCGGTATGTATGAAGTCCAAAAAGTTTCCGGCTCAGGTTCTGTAGATGTTGATGAAGGAGCAAAACTTGCCGTTAACGGTGCTGCACACACCGGATCTCTTAACGTTAGAGGTACTCTAGAAGTTAGAGGTGATGCGGCTTTGGGTCAAGCAGAACTTGCTTCCGGCTCAACCTTGAACAACTCTTCTAATTTGCAGTTTGCCTCTATTAGTCAATCAGAGGGAGCGGTCTATAACCAGACCGCCGGCTCTATCCAATCTGCCTCGGGCTGGTTCGAAAACGCCACGCTTAATATCAGCGGCGGCCGCTTAGACGGTTCCCTGATTAAAGATTTAGAAGGCAATGCTGCTGGGTTAGGCAATAACACCATCAACATCAGCGGCTCCGGCAAAAACCCGATTATCGTCACGACTGATCCGGCTGAAAGTAAAAGAGGTTGGAAGGATCATTTGACGGTTGTCTATGCCCCTGAATTGACGAGTGAAACTAAGGTCAATGTTTTTGAAGGCGGTGTACTGCAAGCGGACAAATTAAGTTTTGACGGTGCAACCGAAAACTCTGTTGTCCTTGCCGGCGGTGCGCTGGAAACCAAGCTCGATCAGGTATTCAACGACGTTAAACGAGACCTACTCACCATCGACGGAACCGATTCCAGCGGCCAAATCGGAGTTCCGACGCACGTACTGGGTGCAACCAGTGTCGGCTCGTTGAAGGAGGACGTTAAAACTGCTGTAAACGGCGGCAGCGGCCTTGTCGTTTTCAACGATGAGTACCTGAAGATGTCCGGTGTCGTTCAGGCCATGCAGCACTTCGCTGCGGAAGCAGAAAATCCCGGAGCAATCAATCCTGATGACCCAAGCTCTCCGGCCGATACGTCCGGCGCGCTTTACTTGGCTTTTACCGGTCAGGTCGACGGGAAACTGACGGTTGATTTAGCAAATCAGTTTGACACCGAGCAAACCGAAGGAGGCGCTTTAACCGGTGTCGTCTTGAGTCACACCAAGCTGTATAACGAATCTGCCGGGGATCCAGACGGAAAAAATAAAGACTTGGTTATCGGCTTTAATGAACACAATCACGAGAACTCAAACGTTATTGATGTCAATAACGGCATCGGGTTCCTCAGTGTCGAAGGCGCGAACGAAGTCCATATTGAAAACGGCAAAGAGTTTTCTTTGGTCGGCCATCACGATGATGACGATATAAGAACCGATGAGGAACGCAACAATGTCCATAGTGTGCCGGACAGCGTTCTCTTTAACGAAAACACGGCGCTGATTATAAATGACAACAATGACGGCGGTCATGTTGAAGTCTCCGGCAAATTTACTTACGGCAGCTTCGCTTCTCACACCCCAACCATTGGATGGATCGGCAGCATCCTTGTTCACGAAAGCGGAAACGTTGAAGCTAAGAATGGTGAATATGCGGTATGGGATATTGAAAACAACGGCGTAATCCACGTGGATAAAGGATCAATACTGCACTCCCACAATTACACCGGAACCGGAGACTGGCTTAATGAGGGTCAGATTTGGCTGGGAAATTCTCACTCCGGACAGGTAGCCGATAAAGACCATATCCCGTTTGACATCAAAGGTAAGTTTGAAAATGCTGAAGGAGCTATTTTCAGCTCTGCTAATAAAACTAACCTCATTGTCAGCAACGAACTTTTGAATAAAGGCACCGGACTTTATTCAGTCCTGACGGTTGCCAAAGACGGTTCTTCACACAATAAAGGAGAGGAAAGCGGAAAAGCCATTGAGGTCCAAGAAGGAGGCAAGCACGTAAATGAAGGCAGCTCTTTCTTTAAGAAGGTTTCAGTTGCCGGCCTGATCCAGAACTTCAAAGACTTCGTTATTGGAAGCGACTCCTCAACTTCTACGTTGGCTGATCCGGATACGGATGCGGATGCCGATCAGAAAGCTTTTGAAGTAGCGGCCGGAGGACGATTCGAAAACAAGGGCAATTTAGCTGCGTCCGGTATTCAAACCTCTCAAATCGCAGGCGAATTAGACAACACCGGAGTGGCGAATTACAACGACATGGTTATTGCTGATTCCGGTTCTTCTACCACCTCCAATTATGAGAAAGGAGAATGGCTGACAGTTAACGGCTCTCACAGCAACAGCAAGGTTTCAATTTGGAACCGCATTGATGTTGCAAAGACCGGTAAACAAGAGAATTCCGGTTCTTTGGATGTGGGTTCGAGCTTTAACGTGGCAGGAGAATTTGTCAATACTGCCACCGGGACGCTTGATGCATCCAAGGTTGAGAATACTGAGGTCAGCGGTACTTTGATCAACGCTGGGCAGGCTCAGTACAAAGACATGACAATTCATGCCGGTGGAAATTCAATTAACAGCGGCTATGAAAAAGGAGAGTGGCTCAAGATTGAAGAAGGCGGCGCTCACTCCAATTCCGGCATGTCGATTTGGAACAAACTCAATATTGCCGGCAGCCTCACCAATGAAAAAGACGGCAATCTGGACGCCACTAAAGTCGAAAATACGGAGGTCACCGGAAATCTGACGAACAACGGAATCGCCAATTACGACGATATGACCATCAAAGACGGCGGTGTCTCAGACAACAAGGTCTATGAAAAAGGTGATATTAAGACGGTCGGCGAAGGCGGTACTCATAAGAACTCCGGTATTTCCATCTGGAACGAAATCAAGATTGACGGCGGTGATTTTGAAAACACCGGTAAGACCGATACTGACAAACTGATTATTGACGACGGGAAAGTCGAAATCGGAGGCGGAGAACTTAATGCCAAAGATACTGACTTAAACGGAGGAGATTTGGTTATCGGCAACGATCAGCCGTTGGCCGATGAAAACAAGGCTCAGGTCGAATTTAAGACCGACAGCAAACCGATTGACACCAATATCTACGTTAAAAACAACGGCGATTTAGGATTGGGTGAGGATGCCCTTGATTTTGCCGATGTCGTCCAAGCGCTGAGAATTCCTGATGTACCCTCTCGCCTCGTCGTGACCGAACCGGTTGTGACCGGCCCGGGAGGCGGTATTGCCGTCGGACCGGAAGTATGGACAAGCGAAGATGATCATGTTCAGATCGGTAACGGTGATTTGTTTTTTGCTGACGGCAGCTACACGGTTATTAAAGCTCCGGTTGCCGCTACCACTCCAATTTTCACAACAACAAGCGATATCGCCAAAGTAACGGTTGAGCCCGGAGCCACTTTAGTGCTCGGCGCTCTCGAAGAACCGGGAGACTACTCTATTGTCAGCGGCTTCATTACCGCAGGCAATGAAGACGACAACGGCTGGATCGGCGGTTGGATCGCTAAAGAAAATCTTCAGGCATTAGCTCAACCCGGTACCGGGTTGGAGTGGATTCTGACACTGCACAATGATCCGAAGAACATTTGGGTCAACGCGCAGCTCGCTGACGTCCGAACGCTGTACCCGGACATTGTCATTCCAAACAATGTGAATAAAGCCCTCAACGGCCCCTGCAGCGGGGGCCCCGATGAACAGCTGATCTGCAAGATCCTTAAAGATAAGACTGCTAGCCGCGGCATGAAGACAAAACTCTTAAATTCCATCGTGATGATAGGACAAGCCAGCGGAGCTTTGTCTATCACGAACGACCTAGCAGACAATGCAACGGACTCAGTTGAAAAGCACCTCTCCTTCCGTGATTACGGCTACTCAAACGGTTATCTAAAGGATTACTCAGGTCTGCATTTGTGGGCTGACATCCTGGGAACGCATCTGAAGACGAAGTCTTTAGACGGAGCCGGAAATATGACCGGAGGCTACAAGGCTGATGCCGGAGGACTGATCCTCGGTGCTGACCATCAGTTTGAAGCTATGCCGTCTGTAAGAGCCGGATTTGCAGCTTCCTTCCAGAAAGGAAAGGCAGATTCTTTAGGTGACTACATCGACACCAAGAACAAATTCAGCCAATGGATGCTGCACGGCTATGTTGCTAAAGATGTTGGTAATAGCCTCAATTGGATTAGTTCTATCAATGTCGGCCAGAACATCAGCAAGGCCTCTCAAGGTTTGCCCTCTTGGTCCGGTTTCAGCAAAGCGGACGCGCGAATCAAGAATACGGTAGCTAATGTTGCCACAAAGCTTGAACAGAACCTGCAAGTCTCGGACAACTTCCAAGTGATTCCTCATATCGGCGCCCGTTGGCTGCGCACTCATACTCAAGGCTACACAACCAAGCTCAACGGTCAAAAAGCCTTTAGCTATGGCCAGACTTCCACGAACTTGCTGCAACTCCCGGTTGGAGTCGGAGTTCAAGGCGAAGCGTCTTTCGGAAGCTGGACAGTCCGTCCGCAAGCAGATCTGACTCTTACCTACAACGTTGGGAATCTGAAGAACACGACCCAGGTCTCCGGTGTTTCTATCGGTGAAATGGACTCAATGACCAATGAGTTTGCCGGACGTTTCGCGTCCAAGGTACAGGCCGGATTCCAAGTTGAAAGAGGCAATGCCACAGCTGGTCTTCAGTTCGGTTTGACCAAAGGTTCAGCCGGGAAATTAGATACCGGTATCAAGCTTGAAGGCAGATACCGCTTCTAAAGAAAACCCTTTGCGGGGCGCTCACGGGTGCCCTGCAAGGAATTCAAAACACTAGAAAAAGGTACTCATATGCATACGACCCAACAAAATCCAAACACTAACAAATGCGTTGAAATTCTTGCCCGCAACACCCGTGAGGCGATGGTCAGAGACAAATACGCCTCCGGCACTGAAGAGGCTAAAAAATGGGGCTTTGTTGAGAACACTTGGGAGGACAAGCAATTTCAAGAAGCAGATTGGAACGCCTTTGTAGAAAAAGCAATGGAAGGTGATCCGTGGGAGGGGCACGATGGCAAACAAGCATTTTGAAGAGTTTGCTCAGGACTGCGCAAATAAATTGGCCTCCCAAATCGAAGCCGGGAAAGCTCCATGGGAACTCGGAGGAGTGCCTGCTGCTTATCCTGTGGACGCCATTAGCGGGAAACCTCTGCAAGGCATCACGGCGCTGCAACTGATGGTCAGAGAAAAAACATCAGGCTTTGAAGACAACCGCTGGCTGACTCCCTCTCAAATTGCAGTTTTAGGTGCAAGTGTAAAGAAAGGAGCCAGAGGAGTTCCGAGCATTGCCTGGAATCAAGGATTAGAGGGAGAATTCAAACCTACCAAGATCCCACAAACGTATTACAACGTTGAACAATGTGAGAACTTCAAAAGACCTCTTCCTGAACTTTTGCCTATTGAGCAGCAGCCCAAGGCTCAGTTCGAAGACATGTGTGCTCTGCTTGGCTATACAAACAAAGGCAGTGTATGGGAAAGCGGCGTTAGTGCCTATGTCAACGGGCGTGACGAGCTTATCCTAGCTCAAAGAAGTTCTTATGAACCCGGCGGCAGAGATTCAGATAAAAAATATGAGTTGTCCCAGCTCCGTGCGGCTCTGGACGGAATCCGCGCAATCACAGACGCGAGAGTTTACGATAACTTTCAGGGGTTGCTAGAGAGCAAACACACCGACAAAGAAACTTCGTATTTCCTGCGTGAAAATTTAGCCAGAGCATTCATGCAGTCCCACATCGGCAGCAAATTACCGAGAAATCAGAATGACTTCACTACGGAAGAAATTATTGAACAGAATAAAGACATAGCTGATCTTATTCGGTCTCATCCAAGTATTCTGTTTGAGGCCGCCGCCGATGCCTCTAAAGTCGTCAACCACACTATTGAAAAAAGCGAGCAAAAATACATCCTTGTTGATTTCGAGCGGCAAGAAGTTAAACGATTGACTGCCGCTCAAAGCAGAGACTATGTCGCTCAGGAACTCAATCAATTAAAACTGTCCGGGACAATCCTCCACGACCCCGATTTTCGAGAGCTGCAAACAAATCTGCATAAACAGGGGTATTTTAATCCGTACCAAACATTAACTAAGCCGCTTTATCCCGATCAAAAATCGGAGGATTCTCTTTGCAGAAAGATTAACCACTGCGGTTTTGCATTTGTTGAAGAGAATCGACTCACCAAAGACAAAGAAAACTTGTCTTACGAGAGCTTAAATCTCCTAAATTTAACTCATGCTCGAAGTCCTCGTTTGGGGAGCCTGACTGAAGATGCCTTTAAACAATCTTTAATCGAGAATGGAATTGGATTTACAAAGAAACAGATTGAAGAGCAACTGAACAAATTCGACAAAACTGCTCAAGCAGATACTTCAGATGCGTTGGCTCTGTGGGACACGCTTTCTTATGACAGGCGCAGAGGGCAAAACGATATTGTTACGCGAGTGAGTTGTTTGGTTGTCAATTATGACACCAACCGCATTGAACAAACGACAATAGAAAACGCTGTCTCAAGTGCTTTAAAACTTATTGAAAACTGGGCAGAAAAGACGCCTACCCTCTTCGATCGCCATCGCCAAAAGCTTTTGTCTCAATTCGGAAAGTTTAAAGAAGAGAGAGGTGACAGGCATCTGACTCGAAACAATGACCTACCCCTTTTCGGAACAATTGCTCTGGAAAAAGAGATAGCTCTTTGCGATCAATTCTTAAATCCTGCTCGTTCGGGAGGAAATGACCGTAACGGCAACGTTGTGCTTAGGGATTTAGATCACAAAGGCTTGATAATTTGCCGCTCTGCCAAAGAGCTCCTGGAAGCCAGTTCTTGGCAGGGAACAGCACTGGAAGCTCAAGCCGAAGCAATTATTCAAAAAACCGGACTAGACGTTGACAAAGCAAAAGAACTGTGTGCGCCCCGGAATGTTCAAGAAGCACAGCAGCGCTTTAATGATTTCTGCTGCGCCCAGAAAACTTTTTATTCAGTAGAAACAGTTCGCCGTCAGAGATCTGAAGAACAAACCATCAGACAGATTTTGCAGGGCGCCTCCCCAGAAAAGATTCAAGAGATCAAAGAATTGATCAAAGCGGAAATTGAGCGTATCGCCAAGAGCAGTCAAAAAAACGTTCAGAAAAACGAAGTGATTCAACCGGTACGGACACAGTCCGGTATGGAGCGGTAACTATGGGATGGAAGATGACTAAAGAAGCTGCTTTAAAAAGGCAAAAAGCCGAACATCTGTTCGAGGAAGGATTTGGGCCCCTGAAGGTCTCTCGCGAACTTGAAGTGAATTTTTATATCGTCCGCGACTGGAAAACAGCTTGGAAAAACAAAGTCGAAAAACGCAACCAAGGCAACACACCTCTTAACCGAACGATTGCCTCCAGTTTATTTAGTTTCGGATACGGCTACAGAACTGTGGGAAAAATGCTCAACCTTTCCAGCATTTGGCTCAGTCGTGATTGGGCCAGGCAGCATCGCAAGCTTTCAATCGTGCAAGCAAGGAAAAATAAGAGGAGCAAAAAATAATGGACAAGAAGATAGCTCTACCTCTTTACTTTCTTGAAGAGTTCGCTGTGAGACCCGAGTCTCGACAAGATCAAGGCGTCTCCTTCAATTCTGTACATCAAGAGCCAGTCAGAGGACAGATGAAGTTCATGGTGCGGCACCCAATGTCCTACCAAAGGATGGTCTTTCCATTTGGAATCAAGGCATTGATTCTGTATTTGATCGAGAACTGTATCAAGGATCTCCATATTTTTCCCGGATTTCCTTGCTCGTTTCAAGTCCTTCTTAAAAGCAGAGGTTATTTTGACGCGCATTCTTCAGCAATTTCCTTGTCCACTTCTTTGAGAAGTTCTGCAAAAGAAGAATATGTCTTTAATTCCTCCGGCTTCTCATTCATCGCTTCAATAGTCTCCTTGTTAGGGACGTATGTACTAAAAGGAATGTCTCGCTCATTGACGAGTTTGGTCAAGGTCATACGTACCAAGTCGGATATGGAAAGACCCATAGCCGAAAGAATCTCACTTGCTTCAGATTTCAATTCTTTGTCAAGTCGAACCCGGATAAAAGCATCTGCGGTACTCATAAAAGCTCCTTTTAAAGAATGCCTACATTGTAGCACCAATATAAAAAAATTAGTCTTCGGATTTCTTGCGCTGCTGCCGCTTTTTTGTCAGGCCGATGACTTCGGAGAATTAGCCAAACGCTGCGCCCCGTCTGTCGCAGAGGATACGCTGAGGGCCATCGTTAAAACCGAATCCGGTTTTAATCCTTACGCAATCGGGGTCGTAAAAGGAAAAGTTAAGCAGCCTAGAGCCTACCACGAAGCAATGAGCACCATTGCCGAGCTGGAGCTTTCCGGCGCGGATTATTCCGTCGGATTAGCTCAAATCAATCGAAAAAATTTCTCAAAGTACGGAATTAGCGCTTCTCAAGCTCTGGACGCCTGTACCAATTTGAAGGTGGCCTCTCGGATTTTAAGTGCGTGTTTTAAGTCTGCCAAACAGTCCCCCGCATCCGATGGAACAGCTCTTCACGATGCGTTGAGCTGTTACTACAGCGGCAATTTCAAGACCGGATACCGACACGGATATGTAGACAAAGTCCGAAGCAATGCCGGGCTCTCGCCGCTCTCCGTGCCCTCGATTCGTGAAGTGGAAGTCTCCAAATCCCAATCTTTAATTGCCGAAGGAGTCCCCGGCAAATCAAGCGGACTCATTTTTTAACCTTAGGAGAATTTTTATGAAAAACATCCTCAATCTTTCTTTTTTCATCTTTGCTGCATTGGTTCTCGCGCATGAACCGGCACTTGCGGCCAGCGGACTGCAATCGCTTTCTACGGTCGGAAACACGATTGTCGATGAACTTATGGCTGCTGTGAAGTGGATTGGCACCGGCGGTCTTGTTATTGCCGGCATTATGTATATGTCCGGCAAATTTAGCTGGGACGTACTCGCGAAACCGGTATTTGGTTTAGCTATCTGTGCAGCAGCCGGTTGGATCGTTCAACTGTTCGGATTTAACTGATGGCCGATCCCGTTACCCAAATCAAAACGGCTCCTTTGTTTAAGGGAGCCACCCGCCCGGCTTGCATCTTAGGCGTTCCGACCGAAACGTTCGTCATCACTGTTTTAACCGGCATGGTGATTTCGCTGCTGTTTTGGCCGCCGCTGATGCTGCTGATTCCTATCCCGGTTTGGATTTTCAAACGGATCACGGATAGAGATGATCAGATCCTCTATCAATGGGGAATCTACTTTAGAACCATGATTCAAAACAACCCCAATCGATTGGTTTGGCGCAACTCATTGTCTCTGAGCCCTTCAAATAGAACTCCGAGAGTCATTCTCTGTCCGTCCGATTTTTCAATCAAGGATCACAAGTGATTTTAGAAAGATTAAAAATTTTTGAAAAAGAGCGAGAGTTGGAATCGTACATTCCGTTCTCTTCATTAGTCACGGACCATGTAGTAATGGAAAGGGACGGCTGCCTCATTGCCACAATGAAACTAAACGGCATTCCCTTTGAAACGCAGTCCCCGGAGGATCTCACGATACTGTCCTCCCAGTTGAACGGGTTCTACCGGACATTGGACCGCCCGGATCTTGCCATTCAAATACACCGTGTTAGGCGCAACATCTCGGACAGCCTGTCGGTATGTACAGATTCTTTGTTTTCTTCATTTTTTTCGATTTCTTTTAATGAGAAAACAAAAAAAGAGGGATTTACAGCCGTTGAGCTCTACTGCACGCTAATTCTGCGTGACATTCAGAGCAAAAAGACAACGTTCTTTTCTTCGAAATCTTCGCTTGAAGAAACCCGTTCCCGGCTGGAAAACAGACTGGAAGAATTTGAGAAGATTTATCAAAGTCTCTTTCAGGCGCTCTTGCCTTATGCGCCCGTCACTTTACAAACGTATCAGCAAGACGGACGTCAATATTCTGAACAACTGAGTTTCTACAATTTTTTGCTAACGGGTCGCTGGCAGAAGGTACTTGTACCCAATGGTCCCATCTATTCAGCGCTGGGCAATGTCCAGGTCTTTATCGGATCGGACACAATCCAACTGCAAACTACTGAAGGAGACACCTACGCTCAAGCAATAGAAATTAAAGAGTATCCGGAAACAACGAACTCGGGCAAGCTCGATCCTCTCATGCAGGAACTTAGCAGCTGCGGCCCCTACCCTTTCATTGAGACTCATACTTTTTGTTTTATGAGCCGCAAAAGAGGAGTAGAGGTTCTGAGCAAACAGGAAGGGCTGCTGATCAATTCCGGAGATAGATCCGGCTCTCAAATCCAAGAACTGTCTTTAGCCATCGAGGGGCTGATCAACGGAGCGTTCGCAATGGGCGAATACTCCTACAGCCTGCTTGTTTTCGGAGAAGAGAACAATGTCAGAAAACACGCTGCGGATGCTGCTCAACTTCTGACAAAGGCAGGTGCCACACCTTATTTGAGCACCTTGGCGCTTTCCGCTTCGTATCTGCACCAATTACCCGGAATGTTCAAAATGCGCCCGAGGGTTGCAAAGATTACGAGTCTGAATTTTTCTCATTTGGCTTCTCTGCATAATTTTCCCTGCGGAAAGCGTGACAAAAACACATGGGGAGAGGCGGTAACCATCCTCAAGACTCCGAGCCAGATGCCGTTTTACTTCAACTTTCATGTTTGTGATCCGTTGGAAGATTCTTACGGCAACAACGACCTTGGCAACACCATGATTATCGGAACTGCCGGCACCGGTAAAACGGCACTGATGAATATGCTGCTGACGCTGTCTCAGAAATACCGAACCGATACCACCAAGCTCTCCTGCATCTTTTTTGACAAAGACCGAGGGGCTGAGATTGCGATCCGTGCCCTAGGCGGACGCTACTTTACCTTCGAGGAAGGAGCGCCCAGCGGATTCAATCCGTTTCAGCTTGATCCCACACCGGAGAATTTACAGTTTTTGAACCGATTCGTTCTGAAGCTGATCAAGCAAGACGGGCTGCCGGTTTCCCCGGCAGATCAAGATCGGCTGATGCAGGCTATTCAGTCGGTAATGTCGATGGATAAAAGTGTCCGCAGACTCGCTCTCCTTCCTCAGAACTTAGTTCAGGGAAGTTCCGCTGCGGAGATGGAAAACTCTTTGTCCCAGCGTTTAAAGCGTTGGATAGACGGCAATGATCTTGCCTGGGTCTTTGACAATCCGGAAGACAAAATCGACTTTAATTCGAAGCCGGTTTTAGGAATAGACGGAACTGAATTCTTAGCCAATAAGGATATCTGTTCATTAGTCACGGACTATTTGCTCTTTCGTCTCGAATCGATTATTGACGGACGCAGAGTAATGATCTTCATGGATGAGTTTTGGAGATACTTAGCAGACCCGGATACCGCAAAGTACGCATTTGACAAACTCAAAACCATTCGCAAGCAAAACGGTCTCATCATTCTTGCCACGCAGTCTCCTGAAGATATTTTGAGCAATCCTCAAGGCTCAAACTACATTCAGAACTGCATTACCAAGATCTTTCTGCCAAATACCGGAGCCGATGAGAAGCAGTACATCGAGGGGTTCAAACTCACGCCCAACGAGTTTTCTCTGTTGAAAAACTTTCCTCAGCTCTCCAGAACCATGCTGATTAAACAAAATCAGCAGGCGGTTGTCTGCCGGGCAGATTTAAAAGCATTTCCAAAGGCTCTTAAGGTTTTCTCCGGTTCCACAAAAAACATCAATTTTGTTGAAGAACTCATCAAACACACCGGTGAAGAACCGGAGAAGTGGCTTCCCTATTTCTGGGGCGAAAAACCGCTTTCCGAACTGAATTTAAACAGCAACCCAAGAGAATAAAGATGAACAAGATCCTATCCGTATTGTTTGCCGGGCTTATAACTGCTGCCTCCCCCACGTACGCAAGCGGCATCCCGGTAGTAGATGCTTCTGCGATTGCACAGATGGTGCAGCAGCTTACTCAGCTTCAGCAGATGTACAGCCAGCTGCAAGCCCAGTACAACACTGCCGTCAACACACTGAACAATTTCACCGGTACCCGAGGGTTGGGAATGTTCGGATACAACACTGCACTGCGTCAGTTTCTTCCGAGCAATTTCGAGTCTCAAATGCGCAATGTTTTAAACGGAGGTGTCAGTCAGCTTACGGGGGCTGCAAGAACCATCTATGACAATTTAAACCTAGGCGCACGCTGCGCGACTCTCAACGGAGAGGACAAGGCTTTCTGTGAGAAGCAAGGAGCCTCGTTTGCCCAATATCAAGCTTTTGCGGATGAGGGGAAAAAAGCGGTCGATCAAAGACTTCAAAACATAGAAAACCTAATGAAGCAGATCGATTCAGCGACGGATGCAAAAGCCATCGCAGACCTGAGCGCCCGTATCCAAGCAGAAAAAGTCGCCTTTGAAGCCAGTCAGCTCTCAGCGCAAATGCAGCTGGCCTCTCAAAAAGCACTGAACGAAAAAATGCTTCAGGAACAAGCGCTGATCAATCATCAAAAAGCCTTTCAGCCGTTGGGTAAAGAAGAAATCCGCAGACGGCTTACCAAGTAGTTCGAGAAAAGAAAATGGCAGCAAATTACTTTGAAGCTTTCGGCAATCAGTTCAAAGGCTACATTTCCACATTCAGTACAGACACCTCGGCCACTCTTATTGACAATCTAGGAAGTGTCGTGGCCGTGGGACTTGTCATGTTCATCATCGTGCGCTCTTTCATGATGATGAGGGAGAACAACTACGGCGCTATTTACGACATTATCGTCCAGATGCTCAAAATCGGATTTATTGCCTTCCTGGCATTAAACACCGGCCACTTTACCAGCTACGTAGTCAAGGCTTTTGAATACTTTCAGAGCGGTTTGATAGAAGCTGTCTCTCACGGTCTTCACAGCACCGTCCAAATAACAAGCGCATGGGGTGCTTTGGATCAACTTTGGGAAACCTTCACCAATGCATTTGATGCAGTTTCGGGACTGATTGGAAAATTCAGTTGGATAACGGATGCACCGGAAATCCTAGCCATGTGCATTGTCACGGTCGCTCTTGGAATGCTGAGTGTGTACTTTACCTTTTCGGCTCTGGGAATACTGCTGATCAACGAAGTCTCTCTCATTATTTTCTTAGGTTTCGGCCCCTTGTTTTTATGCACCTTGATGTTTCCGAGAACGCAGTCCTGGTTTGACGGCTGGATCAGAAGTGTCATCACCACAATTTTCACACTCGTCATTACGTCAGCCGTCATCATGCTTTTTGTTCAGGCTTTTCAAGGCTCCGTGGATGAAATTGAAGTAGCCGCGAAATCTCCAGAAGCCACAAAAGAACTCGGCAATTTGTTTCTCCCGGTGATGAATTTTGCCGTGCTCTCTTTAGCTGCGGCCACTTTAGTCAAGCTCATCCCCGCGATTTCGGCCGGACTCACCGGAGGAGGAAGAATGGATGCACCGGGCATCGGTCAGATGCTTCACGGAGTCGGAAACGTGGCTGCCGCCACAACCGGAGGCCTTCTGTTGGGTTTAGGCAAAGGCTCAGGCAGTTCCGGGATTGCGAATGCCGGACGTTCCTTGCTGGGAGGTCAAGGTCTAAATCAAAACGGCGTACTGCCTTTAGCCGGAATGGGGTTGGCTGCCGGCGGCGCAATGGCCGCTGCCGGATATGTTGCCAGTGCAATGAAAAGTGCCGCCAATTTCAGCCGAAAGCAAGACTCCGGCTCTTCTTCGGCCGAAGACAGTGCCTACAAAAAAACATTTGGAAAAAAGGACTCAGAATGAATTCACTTTTTATTAAATATTTAATTGCCGCCTGCTGCACTTCTCTTCTTTGCGCCTGCGGCGCCCCGGCACCGGCGCTCCCTCACGGTGCTCGGGTACCTATTAACGCACCGATTCAATCAAAAAGCACTGAGACAAATCTCGTCTTTGGAGAAGAAAACAATCCGGTCACAAGCGGGAATAACGAATCGGTTCAAAGCGGCAGCCATTAACACGGCAAAGAAAACAAATCCCTAAAGGAAAGAATCATGTGGAAAAAGAAGACAGAGTCCAATGGAGAACACTCCTCGGACAATACAACCAAAGCACAAGACAATTTTAAAAAAGCACTTGACTGGGAAACAAGCCGGTTAGAGCTTGTAGAAAAGAGCGAAAAAAGAGCGTGGCTGTGCAGCAAAATTTTAGGTCTGTGCCTTATATCAACAGCGGCAGCCATTGCCTTGATGATGCCGCTGAAAAAGACAGAACCTTTTGTTATTCGCGTCAATCAAAACACCGGAGAAGCTGCCGTCTTAGCGATAGCCAATGAAAAAGATATTCCTTTTTCTGAGATGATGGACAAATACTGGCTTAACCAATACGTTCTCAGCCGGGAAAGCTATGACTACCGCACGCTCGAGCACGATTATCTTAAAACCAGAGAGCTGTCGCTACCCAACGTATTTGACCCGTACGCAGCTCAATTTTCCACTGATAAGAACTCCCTGGACAAACTGCTTGGCGACAGCAAGAAAATTGTCGTTGAAGTCCATACCGTTGTACCAAACGGCAATGGCATTGCCACTGTTCGATTCGGCAAAAAGCTAGTGGATACACAGACCAATGCGGTTGACTCCTCCCAGAACTGGACAGCAACGATTGCCTATGAATACATCCCGAATTTCAAAGCTGACGAGCCGAGCAGACTCATCAATCCTTTCGGATTCAAAGTGACTTCCTACCGAATGGACCCCGATCTCACAGTAGGAGCCGCAAAATGAAGAAAACTTTGATTATCGGAACGTTCTTCTCCGTTCTCTGTTTATCCAATGCGTTTGCTTTGGATAAACCGCAGGCTGCCAAAGAAGACCAAAGAGTTCTCTATACCGATTTCCGAGCCGATGAGGTCTATCCTGTCACTGCTGCCAGCGGAATTATTACCACTATTGTCTTTTCCCCTTCTGAACAGGTTCAAAGTTATGGAAGCGGCTTTTCTACTGCCTGGGAATTTCTAAGCAGAGGGAACTACTTCTTTTTGAAACCGAAAGCAACGGATGGAAGAACCAATCTTGTGGTTGTCACCAATCGCAGAAGCTATCTCTTTGACATTCGGCTCGGTTCCAGGGCAAAGGCCACCTATCGTTTAACGTTCAGATATCCGCTGGATGAAATTGAAGCGGCCAAGAAAGAAGCCGAAAAAAATCAAGTCAAGAGCCTGCTTTCGGATAGTGCATTGCACTCGGAAGAAAAAGATCCGGAAAACAAAAAATCCAACTATCAATACACAATGAACTTCGGATCTGCCGCTGCTTCCAAGACCATCGCACCAATTAAAGCATTTGATGACAATCGTTTTACGTACCTGAAGTTTAAGGAACAAACGGATTTCCCGGCAGCTTACCGCGTACAGGACGGCGAGGAAACCTTGCTGAACTCCCATGTGGAGGACGGCTGGCTTGTTCTGCACGGCGTTTACGAAGAAGTGAGATTAAGAGCGGGCAAAGCCGTTGTCGGCATTTACAACGAAAACTATCAGGGAGGCGGAGCCTCGGATAAACGCGCCGTCTCTGTCAAGGGCTTATACAGACAAATCAAGCATAAGGAGTAAATAATGCAAACCAATAAAGACACCATTACTTCCGTTGCTCAAGATACTAAACAAGGTATTCCCCATGTCGAGGGAAGAAAAAGTAAAACTCCGGGCAAACCGCTTGTTGCGGCTGCAATGCTGGCTCTGTGCGTTTTAGTAGGCTACAACTTATATCAGAACCAAGACGTTAAAGAGCAGAAGACTGAAACCTCAAAAGCAAAAGAAACCGGGAACATTTACACAAGCAACAAAACCCTTGTTCTTGATCATCAGGCAGCTGTCAAAAAAGAAGAAATTAAAAATCAAAGTGCCCCTGAACCGGCAATCTCGCCAATCACTCCGGCAATTCCTCCGGTTGCTTACGAGCCCGCGCTTCCAACCTACTCCGCACCCCTGCCCGCAGTCGCTGAAAATGATAGAGAAAAACCCAAAGAGCCCACGTTAACCGAAAGAAGAAACAGCGCCCCGATGATGGGAGAGGCAAACACGATCCAAGCCGCTCCTGAAAATAGCACCGAGCCTGTTTTCAGAGCCTCGGAGGCTCCCCGGTCTTCAGAAAAATTTGACAACTTGCTCACTCCGATTGAAACGGCCTCGGTCAGAGCCTCAATGATGCCCAATCGAAACCTTCTGCTTTCTAAAGGAACGTTTATTGAATGCATCTTGGAGACCAAAGTGGATACAACCGTTCCCGGAATGACGAGCTGCGTCATTCCCAGGAATATTTATTCAGCAAACGGCAAAACGCTACTTTTAGAAAGAGGCTCGAAGGCCGTGGGTGAGTACAAAGGAGCGGTAGAAAACGGCCTAAACAGGATCTTTGTTCTTTGGACGCAAATTCAAACACCCAACGGGGTTCGAATCAATTTGAATTCACCGTCCACGGATGCGCTCGGCGGAGCGGGACTGTCCGGGGAAATTGATTTCCACTGGTGGAGAAGGTTCGGCAATGCCTTACTTTTCACTCTGATTCAAGACGGCTTCGATTTCGGCATGAGCAAAAACACCGAAAACAACGGCGGCGTGAATTACTACCAAAACAGCCAAGACGGGATGGAAAGAATCATTGAAGAGGCTATGCGTCAAAGCGGCAACATTCCGCCCACTCTAACCAAAAATCAAGGGGAGCGCATCGGCATTCTTGTCGCGCGCGATGTTGATTTCTCCTCTGTATACAGTTTGAAACCCCTCCCGGAGACAACAAAATGACTTTTTCAGAACACGACGAACTTGCTATCGAATTAGAAGCTCAGAACACCCATAAGCTGGAACTCAAACTTTTTCCTGCCACATTGGATTTGTATGCATCATCCAAGGGTACGGTGATTAGTACTCTCAACGGTGAAATCCGAAGTTTTCAAAAAGACAAAGTTCTTGAAACTAAAGAAGTCACACTTAACCCTCAGCTTATTTTTGATCCTCAGGAGAAGCTTCCCGGAACAGCTTTAAGTTTTGAGCCCACATCCGATAATTCAGAGATTGAAAACTTTATCGCAGATAAATCAAGACAGATCATCTCGGCAACAAAAACGCTTCTTGAACCGTTCAGAAGCGAAATTGAAGCTCAGGTTTGTGAACTCAAACTTCAACAATGCCTGGAGCGCGTTGGAAAAAACGGAGAAGAAATCAGCTATGAAGCAGATTTCCGCAACATTGAGCCGGCAGAAAGCCTCTATTACACCAAACAGTGGCAAAGCCTTCTTAGCGGGATTCAGCACGATCCGGTACTAAGCCTGCATCAGCCCGAATTTTCCGCCTATCTTTCCAATGAAAAATTAAACAGACCTTGGGACCGAGAAGGGAAGCTCTCAATTTCCGCCAAGCCTAAGGAGAAAGTTGTTGAAGCTATTTTCAACAAAGGAAAAAAAGATTTTACAAGGCTCAAACAACTTGATAAAGAAGGACCGGATTTTGCAAAACTGACAGAGGCAAACAAAAAAGCCTGCAAAGTCGTAACTGCCGGATTTCTGCGCGCCCCTCAATTTAAAAACAGACCACGTCTTCAGCAAGCTTTTCGAGACAAGATGGCCTCTGTTTTTAAAGAGGCTCAAGATGCCGGACAACAGTTGTCCGTGGAAATCTATGACAAAAACGCAAAAGCAAGAAAGGTCATAGAAATTAAAAGCAAAGCTCCTGATAAAGAAAGAGAGCGCTAAAAAACCTATAAGCAAAACGAGAGTTAATTATGGCCTCATTACTCGCTGAACAACTGGAATTTGATTTTTTTGCGCCTCCGGAACACGAAAAACCTAAGGCCGATAAAAAGCCGGCTGTCTCAACTGCGATCAAAGACACTGATATTTTGAATTACCAATTAAACAGGGACGGCAGCCGCAAGCTTCAAGATTTCGGGGAAGACCTTCATAACACCCGCAAGGGAAGATCACTCAACAGGAGCACTGAACCTTATAAATTCATCCAGGGATCCCCGGAAGAACTTGAAAAACGTCTCTCTTCAGAACCGCTGGATAAGATATGGCCTAAAAGTTCCATCCTCGAGCTGCATAAAGACAACCCCGAAGCGGCTGCTTGTCTGTGGCTCGTAAGATCAACATTAAGAGGCAGACGGCCGGCTAAAGATACCTATAAATTCAGACGCTATCTGCACACGGCCTCCGCAGCAATCGCCTTGCATCGTCAAGTTATAAACGGAGAACTGGCTGCTGAAGCCCCGACCGATGCCTTTGATCACTTTTACGAAGTGGGGAATAAGTATAAGGTTCTCGCGCATATTTCTACGAAGTACTGGCCCTTCATCGGAGCCTATAGTATCGGCGACGCACAAGATATTTGTCGCTGGAATGACTTTAGATTATCTGACGATACCGACATTGAATCCTATCAATATCAATGTATTCTTCCGGGAAGCCGGGACAACAAGCAATTATGTTTAAAAAACTCTGACGGGAAGCTTTTTCCCTATTATGCGGTAGCCGTCGGAAACAGCGAAAAAGAGTTCGAAGCTAATATTGAAAAGCAGCTCAAAACAACCTTCGGAAAACTGCTTGAGACTGCAAGTCAACCCGAAAAAGAACAAGAGTCCAAGCCCAAGCCTGCCCTATCCATAAAACTGTACGGCCGCGGAGTTCGTAACAGCCATACTTATGAAGTATATGGAAAATCCGGAACAATCGAGTTCCAGCTCACAGACAAGATTGCTTTTGAATCTGATGAAGCATTTTGGAACTATGTGAATACCCACAGAACGGAACTGGAAAATAAGTACCGAGAATTCCGGGCGGAATTTTCCAAAACGGAAAAAGATTGGAGAAGCGGTTCTCCGATTCGAGATCGTGTAGGCCCGGACTACCGAAAAGGAAAAGACGCCACGCCGGAAATGTTTATGAGTACCTTCGGCTTCAGAGGTGTGGAGTTCGGAAACTGGGTCAAACAAGGAAAAAACGGCAGGGAACGGCAATGGATGCTCAACAATGCTTATGACTCCCTCATGGATCTCTCGCAGATATTGGGCATTCCTCCAAAGGCCGTTGCCCTAGACGGCGAATTGGGATTGTGCTTCGGTTCCAGAGGACACGGCAGCGCATCTGCGCATTACGAACCGGTTAATCGCCTAATCAATCTCACCAAAACCAAAGGCTACTCTTGTCTGGCTCACGAGTGGTTTCATGCGCTCGACCACTATCTGATGAGAACGAATTACCGGGAAAAGCTCGATGTCAGGATGCTCAGTGAACAGGTTGATTCGGAGGTAATTTTTAAATTAACACCGAAGGCTCAGGAACGAATCAATGAGGGCGGTAAAAAGATTTATTCGCTATGGATGGGTTCTGCCTCCCGGGTGGAATACGAACTCAAGACCAATCCGAAAGCTGCTGAATTAGCGCGAAGGGTTGTTGCCGGAGAACTGGATCAGGCCGATATTAACCTAGATATCGCAGATAGAGGCAGAGAACTTGTCTACAAGGTAACGCTCACCAAAGAAGACCTTCTTCAGACGGAACGAGGCGCAGCAGATAAGATCCGGCCGGAGCTGCATCACGCTTGGGCAGAAACGATTGACACCATTCGTTCAACTGCGATGCACCGAAGAATGCTGAAGAAAAAAGCGTACTGGAATAGTAAAACAGAAGAAGCGGCCAGAAGCTTTGAAGCTTTCGTAGAGGTGCGCAGTCAAGAGCTAGGCATTACCAATGACTTCTTAACAAACGGAGCATTTGTCGAGAAGACGTTAGATAAAGAATCCTACTACCCTTATTTGGACGGCGTGGATGTCCGGAGGGTTTCCGAGAAATTTAAAGCCCTCTTTGAAGAGATTAAAAGCAAAGAAACTGAAAAAGGAGTTGCTCTTTTCTCAAAAACCAGAGAGGGCAAAAGCGGTGCCAAGATTTCTGAGATTAGAGAAGCCTTGGATAAAAAATTCGGCAAAACTACCATCGACGCCTTAATTGACAATGGCCGTCTCAAAATTGTTTCAGGTATCAATGATGTTCTTCTGTCACCTCTGCCGCAAGAACTTAAAAATTCTCAGAAAAACACAAAGACCGGATTTATTGTCCCCGACGAGTTAGCTCATGAAGGCAATACAACCGGCTGCATTGCTGTTTTCCATCCAGCTGTCACGGGTGAAATTCCTTCCGGAGAAATTGTTGTCCTTCCTGGACACCATAGACCTTTTATCCATTCCGGGAAAGGAGCTAAACATCTTACGGGCTCTGTGATTGAAGATCCGAAGCGAAATTTGTTTCCACAGGAAGAAAATAAAACAGAAGCAAGTCTAAAAACTGTTCTGCAAATCTTAGCTTCAGCTAACGAAATTTACAAAGAAGGTCAAGGCAAGAATGACTCTTACCATTTCTACTCGAGAAAATTGGGCTTGGCCGTGTGTACGTATTTTGACGGCAATAAATTTGTCGTCTTAACACAAAAGCCAGTTAAGAATCCGGAAAATATTTGGGGAAAGAAATTAGGAGGTTTAAAGGGCGCGCTTGAGTTTCCCTTCAATAGAGATTCGGTCCATCTACCCTCTTCAATCCAAGACACTGGTGGAAACCAAACCGAACACCAGCCGGCAACAGCGCACGAGGCAACCTACACTTCGGTTGATTATACCGCCAAAATTTTCGCGGACATTCAAAGAGCTAAAAATCGGTACAAATCGGAAGACATTAAAGGAGTTCAGGGCTTTTATTCCTCTCAGCTTAAGACCTCATTTCTTATTGCCGACAACCTTTTGCCGGAGGCAGCCTCTTCAGTGCTTCTTCACGAAGTTGGAGTTCATATGGCTTACGACTCCGAGCTGAAAGAAAAAGTTATCCCTTTAGTAAAAGAGGCTCCGCGTCTATTAGAGGAAGGCTTCAGACAGCGAGATCCGGTCTGTATGGCAGCCGAAATCCGCTTAAAAGATTCCGGGATTACAAAAGATCATCCCAATTATGCGGAAGAGACTGCGGCGTACCTTGTTGAAGAATGTTCTAAACAAAGAAACGCGCTGCCCAAGCTTCAGCGATGGTACAAACAGATGCGCTCGACTGTAAGCGTCTGGCTTGTAGAGCATGGCTTTAAAGATAGTAAAACTCTTACCACTGACGACTTTGTGACTATCGCCAAGGCAAACATTAAGGCCTTAGCAGAACAAAAAGAATTAACCGCTTCTCAGACAAAAAACGAAAAAATCCTTTTTTCGCTTAACAAGCAGCATCGAGACACTTTGGAATTAATGCGAAAAGAGTTGCCGAAAGCTGACCCGGCGATGCAAAACCCCAAGCTTTTAGAAAAAGTGCTTCAGGCTGTGGAAGAAAGAATGCTTGACTGTGAACGGCAGGGAAAAATACTGAAGGTCAACTCGGAGTTTTTTAAACGCCAAACCCCAGCCAGCCGCACCCAAACCGAACAAAAAATCCCGGAACAAAACAAAACCAAAGGACTCGAACGTTAAACCGTTCAAGGAGAAATTAAATCATGAGTATCGATAGAGATATTTCCATCCGTCAAAAATTAAAACCTTTCAATCAATTCTTACAGATGGAAGGCGTCACTGAAATTGCTGTTAATCGACCGGGCCAACTTTACTATGAAAGAGAAGGAGTTTGGAATCAAGTCTCGCTTCCGAGCCTAACTTATGACGCGCTGATAGAGCTTGGAATCACCGCAGCCAAATACTCCGGTGACAACGTCAACTTCTCCAAGACGGAACCTATTGTTTCCGTCACACTGCCCGACGGCGAACGAGCTCAATTTATACAACCTCCTGCTTGCTCTCCCGAACTGGTCAGTCTCACGATCAGAAAACCTTCTTTAAAAATTATTTCCGTTGATGATTTTTATCGATCAGGTTTTTTCAATCATATGAGAAAAGCTGAAGAACAAAATCCGAAAGATGAAGAACTACTAGAAATTTACGAACACCTTCAGGAATACGAAGAAGGAGCGAAAAAAAGAGTTGAATTCTTGAGAAAGGCTGTCCGGTACGGAAAGAACATCGTGATAGCCGGAGAAACCGGGAGTGGAAAAACAACCTTCATGAAGGCGTTGATGCAGGACATTCCCAGAGACGAAAGGATCGTCACGATCGAGGACGTTCCGGAACTGGTTCATGGGCTCCCCTATCATGACAACAAGGTATGCCTGTTTTATCCCAGCGAAGCAAAACGTAATTCAAACGTAACGGCTGCCTCTCTGATGCGTTCATGTCTGCGAATGAAGCCGGATCGAATTCTATTAGCGGAACTTCGAGGGCCCGAAACCTTTGATTTTTTAAATATCTGTCTTTCCGGACACGGCGGCTCGATCACCAGTTGTCATGCCGGCAGCTGTGAGGATGTCTTCAAGTACCTTGCTCTGAAGGTACAGCAAGCTGAAGACGCTAAAACGATGACAACAGAACAAATCAATCGTTACCTCCAAGATGTCATAGATGTGGTTGTCCACATCCATAACGATAAAAAAGGCATCGGACGCCATATCACGGATATTTGGTTTAAGCCGGCCAGGCTCAAATCATAAGGAACCGCCAAATGAGTCAGCCTAGAAATAAAAAAATTATCAAGGTTGCCGTCGGAATCATCGGCTGCCTTCTCTTAGCTGTTTTGTTCTTTGAGATTTCAGGATTTTTATTCCTCAAGATTTTTCGCCTCCCCCTTGAAATATGCCGTCCTTGGACAATATTTCAATACTGGATGATGTATCGGGACAGCAATAGGAGTTTCATCAAGGCGGCTATCCTCGGCTGTCTGCTTGCTCCTTGGCTGATTACCGCAGCCGTTGCAATCGCTATCAAAATTAAAGCCGGAAAAAGAAGTTTACATGGGGATGCGGCTTTTGCCAGCAACACGGAGGTTCAAAAATACGGGCTTATCAATCCGCCGGACGGATTGGATAAAACCATCTTGGTTGGCAAACATAACGGAAGATACCTTAATTACGGCGGAACAGAGTTTGTTCTTTTAGCCGCCCCGACACGGTCCGGTAAAGGTGTCGGCGTTGTCATTCCGAATTGCCTTAATTACAGCGACAGTCTTGTTATTTTGGACATTAAGGGAGAGAACTTCGATATTACATCCGGATACCGAGCGGCTCACGGTCAGGAAGTTTACCTTTTTGCTCCTTTCGATCCTGAAGGAAAAACTCATCGGTACAACCCATTGGAATACATTAGTTCCAACGAAGTTGATCGCGTCGGAGATATCGACGCCATTGCCACGGCGCTTTATAACTCTGAGTCAAACGGAGATAAATTCTGGAGCGAAAATGCTAAAGATTTGTTCCGCGGATTATGTCTTTACGTATTAGAAACGCCGGGCATTCCTAAAACTTTGGGACAAATTCTCAGGGAGTCATCAGCAGCAGGATTAAAGGACTCATTAACAAAAAAACTTAAGGATGCACAAGACGCCGGCCATCCCTATTCCAACCGTTGTATTGAAGCATTAAACAGAGTTTTCAGTAATTCAGAAAATACTCTGTCAGGCATTGTCAGCACGTTCGGGACACCTCTTCTCGGTTTTGCCAATGCTCGGGTTGATCTTGCCACGAGTGCTAACGATTTCGATCTGAGAGACGTTCGTCGAAAGAAAATGAGCATTTACCTCAAGATCGAGCCAAACAAGCTTAAAGAAGCTCGGGTACTGGTCAATTTATTTTTTGATCAGCTGCTTAATTTGAATACTAAGAAACTTCCGGAACAAGACAAAAGCCTCCAGTATCAATGTTTGGTTCTGTTAGATGAGATGACTTCAATCGGCAGAGTCCCGATGATCAGTCAGGCAATCGCGTATATGGCCGGTTACAACATGCGTCTGCTGACGATTATTCAAAGCATGACTCAGTTGGCAAGCGCCTACGGCAAAGACGATGCTGAAACGATTAGGGCCAATCATTCTCTACTCATCATGTATGCCCCCAATCCTACTCAACAATCTTTAGCAAACGAGTACAGTGAAATGCTGGGTACACAAACGGTTAAGTCCAAATCAACCTCTAAAGGAAAAGGTTCAACATCAACCAGTGAATCAGATCAAAGACGCTCTCTTCTGCTCCCTCAGGAAATTAAAGGAATCGGAGAAAAAAAAGAAATCGTTGTACTCAATAAAGGCTCGGCAAAACCTATTCTTTGTCAAAAAATCCGCTATTACGAAGACCCGAACTTTGAGTGCAGACAACGCTGGGAAACTCCTTTTGTACCTGTGCAGGACGTTGAAACCTTCACTGCATCATTAGACGAAAGAGTGAACCAGGTATTAGCCACAGAGCTGACAGAAGAAGACTCAAGAAAAATTGCCGGAGTCAACGAGCTTCCGGAAATTCCAAAAGAACTTGCCGAAACGCCGGATTCAGATTGGAGTAATGAGCAAATCCAAAACTATGTTGAAGCTTCTTTTACCAAAATTGCTGCGAATCGGTTCAATCTTTCTGCTATCCAACACGCTCCTAAGTTAGACCTATCTAAGAATCAGCCGCCGGGAAAAATAAACGGTAACACAGACAATGGTGAAACTTCTGAAGATCTGGACAAGACAATCAGCGATTTGTTTGACGGGGTAGATATACCTACTGAAGAACAAGAAAAAGAGCCTGAGCAAGAGTCGGAAGATATTTCGTTGCAGCAGCCCTCTTTTGATCCGGCCCCAGTAAATGAGGAACCTTCCTCGAGCCTCGATAAAAAAACCGAAGGGCCGGAAAAGGAAGATGAAACTTTGGAGGCAATTTTCGAGACTCCGACTGATAAACCGCCCGCTTCCGCGCCTTCTGCCTCTCCTAAAAAGAAACAGACTTCCCCGTTAAAGGACATTCGAAATTTATACCGTCGTAAGAAAACGCAGACAACTTCCGGCGAATTCAAGCGGCATTTTTCCACCCTCAAATAAGGAGTTAACTTATGACAAGCAAATATCAAGATTTTTCTGAATCTCTGGTTGTATTGGGCGAACCCAAGTGCACCAGTATTTTTCCTACTAAAGGCCCTCATGCCGGAAAAGAAACGAAAGTTCTGGAAGTCTTAACCTATCATCCAAACTTTGAAAAGAAGCCGGACGGTTCTTTTGAACGAAAAGAACCTGATTTCTACAAGCTTCAGTATTTCGGTGCAACAGCAGAAAATATGGCAAAACTGCTTCAAAAATCAATGCGTCTGGATGTTCGAGGTTCCTTAACAACCGAAAATTTTGAAAAAGACGGAAAGCAGTATGAGAACAAAGTGATCAAGGCAAAAAGCATCGCCTTATGCCTAAATCAACTGGGAATCGAATCCATACAATTTAGAGCCCCAGAAAAGAAGGCTGGAAAATCCCAGACCCCTGAGCTTGATCGTTAACCTCATCTCCGGAGCGCCATGCGGCGCTCCCTTCTTTGATCCATAAAAATGACAATAAAAGTATTCATTGCTGAAAAACCGTCTGTTGCCAAAGCGATCATCAACGAATTGGGGACTGTAAAAAAACTCAATGGTGCGGTGCTTTGCAAAAACAACATTTACGTAACATGGTGCTTCGGACATCTGTTGGAACAAGCAGAACCGGATGCGTACCTTCCTGAAGACATTCCTGTGGGAAAAAAGGGAAATAAGATTTGGCGTGTTCAAGATCTCCCGATCTTTCCCCAAAAATGGATTCTTCAGCCGAAAAAGGATAAAGGCGTAAAGGCTCAACTCAAAGTCATCAAAGACCTTTTGACAAAAGCCGATATCGTAGTCAATGCGGGAGATCCGGACAGGGAAGGTCAGCTTTTGGTAGACGAAATCCTAGAGCATTTCAAATATAAAAAGACTGTCCATCGCTTTTTAGTATCTGCGCAGGATTCAGCTTCCATCCGAAAGAGCCTTACTAAAATTGAACCGAACAGCAAATATGAAGGCATGAAACTTGCTGCCTTGGGCAGAAGCAGGGCGGATTGGCTTCTTGGAATGAACTTAACAAGAGCGTTGACGCTTAAAAAAGCATTGTCCGGAGAAAGAACTCTGATCGCTGTTGGAAGAGTACAGACCCCTACTTTATCGCTGGTAGCAAAACGAGACCAAGATATTAGAAACTTTAAGCCCATTCCATTTTTTACCATCAAATGCACAGTCTCAAACGGCAGCACTGTTTTTTCTGCCTCGTGGATACCAAAAAACGGACAAATTGGGTTAGACGAAGAAAGGAGACTGATCGACGGAACGGTCGCAAAGACTCTCATCAGCCGCTTCCAGAATCAAAAAACAGCAAAGGTTCTATCTTTCTCCAAAGAAATCAAACAGAAAGTTCAGCCAAAAGTTTTTTCTTTAGCAGACATTCAGCTCGAGGCCAGCAACAAATATGGTTTTTCTGCCCAAGAAACCCTAGATACCTGCCAATCGTTATATGAAACTCATAAGTTAGCGAGTTATCCTCGTTCGGATTGCCAGTATTTACCGGAGTCTCAATGGGAAGAATCTAAAACCGTTTTAACCGCAATTGCTAAAACACTTCCCAAGTTTCTTCCGTTAATTAGGCAATGCAACCTTCAGATTAAATCTTCTGTTTGGAATGATAAAAAAATATCTGCACACCACGGAATTATTCCGACCGGCCAAGCCGGAAGCCTTGAAAAGCTCTCAGACAAAGAACAAAAAATCTATGAGCTGCTATGCCTCCGGTATATCTGCCAGTTCTATCCTCCATACAAGTTCTATTCGACCAATGTGTCTCTAGCCGTTGAAAACGAAACTTTCAGCGCTAAAGGAACAACAACTATCAGTCCGGGATGGAAAGCCGTAATAGCACAAGAAAAAAATGAAAAGGAAGAAGAAATTCCTCTGCTTCAAGAAGGACAACAGCTCAGTCTTAAAGATGTAAAACTTCAGCAAGAAAAAACGAAAGCTCCTCCGGCCTTTACAGAGGGAACTCTGATTGCTGCAATGGAGAATATTCATAATGCAGTGGAAGACCCCAAAGACAAAAAATTATTAAAAGACGGAGACGGTATCGGCACGCCGGCAACACGTGCAGCCATCATTACCGAGCTCAAGCGAAAGGGATACCTGGAAACTAAGGGCAAACAAATTCATGCAACAGCTTTAGGTCAGCAACTTCTAACCGTAGTTCCTCCTCTAATCAAAAATCCGGCTCTGACGGCCAGATTCGAAAGAGTCCTAAAGCAAGTTGAGAACAAAGAAGTTCTGCTGGAACAATTTTTGGAAATTCAAAAAAAGTTTATTCGTCAAGAAATTGCTTCACTATTTAAAAAGGAATAATTCATGAGTTCAGCTCTTAAAGAATTATTCCCAACAGTTAAAAGGCGCCCTCGTACTCTCCATATCGAACGCGGAGAGAGAACTTCTGCATCTTTTCTAAGGGTTCTTTCTTCTAAAGATAAAGCCCGGGGAATAGCGAAACGCCTTCCGGAAGCTTTTGTTCATTTTGGAAGCGGAACCATAAAAAATTATGAGCATTTAAGACGGGCCGTATCCTACATTGCGAGAAACGGAAATATCACGTTAGAGAAAGCTGATAAAAGCCTCCTGACTGGGAGAGCAGACTACGACAGTGAGCTTTACAAGTGGAAATTAAGCCAAACGATTCCTGATCAGGGCGGCTCTCTAAGCCATGCTAGAAGGCTTATTCTTTCAATGCCTGCGGGTACGCCGGAAGATAAATTCAAAAACGCGTGCAGAAAATGGGCAAACGACACTCTATCCGGCTATGAATTTGTACTTGGATTTCACACAGCCTCTACAGACCAAAAAACTAACCAGCCTCACTGTCATATTATCGTTAGTACCATCGGAAAGGATGGTAAGCGAATGCATATTGATAACCAAACTCGTGACGCCATGAGGGAGCATTTTGTCGCTTGTCTTAAAGACTTTGGTATCGAAGCAACTGCGACTCGTCGCTGGTCAAGAGGAAAAGTGCTCAAGGGAGTCCCTATTTCTGAAATACATAATGAAAGAAAATTTGCTTCGAGCCAGGAAAGAGCCAAAGCTCATGCTATTGCCCGAAAAAAAGAACGCCTTAGAGCGAAAGATAAGCAAATACAAAGCGTCATCTCTGCCTTCAAAGAAGGAAGGAACATCGAAGATACTCCCGGCATTACAAAAATCAAAAAGAATCGAGAAAAACTCCTTCAGCTTGTTAGCAAAGCCGTCGCCGAACTGGAACAAAGCGGAAACTCTGAAGATTTAAAAATAGCAGCAGGTTTAAAGGACTATTACAAAACGCTTGGCCCTGTTGAATCTTTGAGCCAGCGAACTTTGCGTGAATTAAGAGAAACCCAAAGGAACAATCAGAAACAGGCGGACCATATCCGGAGGATGCAAGCTATGAGGAAGAGGAAAAACGGATTAGAGCGGTAGTTAGATTAGAATTCACTTACCACAAAGGAGAATGTAAAGGCATTGAAAGCCTCAGCCCTGAAACCTGCGTCGATCCCTTAATTTTGGGGATTAGAAAAGGATTGCAGCGCAAGCTGTAAGGGCCCCGAAAGGGAGTAGAAACGACAAAGGCCCGGGTACCAACCGAGCCAGAGTCTAACTTCATGAGGTGAGTAGATGTCCGAAGCATTTCTTTCCTCGTGGGAGATTACCGCACATAAGAAACACGCGAGCCCCTTTGCTTATGCTCCGGGGCTCTTTACTTACGCGCCTAGCACATCAGCAACAAAACCGTAACGACCACCAGTTTAATGATGATTCGGGTTAATTGCCGTATACTAGAGGTTGTTGATGCTTTGTCGAGCATGAATCAACTTCCTTCAAGCGCCTCCTGACTACGAATCAAGGAGGCGTTTAACATGGTTTCTACTCCGACCAGAAAGATAACCAAGAACTTTCTGATTCCGCCCCTGTCATGCCCACCAGAGTTGGTTTTTGCATTCTAGCAAAACAGCTTTGAACTATATATGGCGAAATGTTCCTTCTCTCATATTCCATCAGGCATACAAGTACTTATAGATGACTTTTTGGATTATATTTTCATAATCCATCTATAACTATTTGAATTTATTAGAGTATTATAATGCTCTCACTCGACCAGAATTCCACCCGGGTGTTCAGACGAACATCCGGGTTTTATTTTTTCCCGTAATTCAAATAAATAATCAGAGGAAAGAGGATCAGGCCCGATGCCACAATCACTGCCTGATATCCAAACCAGCCCGAAAGTGCTCCGGCCGCAAACGGCCCTAACGCCATACCGGCGTGTCCTGTTAGAAAATTAAATCCGAACACTTCGCCCTTCTTATCCGGCGGACATTCTGTCGAGATGATCGAATTCACTAAAGGAATTAGGCCGGCGATAGCAAATCCGGCGATGAATCGCCAAACACCGAATTCAAACGGAGTGCGACCTAAGACCTGGGCAGAGATTAAAAGGCCTGCAAAGAACAGAGAGCAGGAAAGCACTTTCAAAAATCCGAACTTCTGCCCCGCTGCTCCGAGAATCGGAGATGCGATCATGATCGAAATCGCGCAAACGGAAAATATCGTCCCCGAAAGCATCATGATGTTGTCCATGCTTCCCTGAAGCTGAGCAATGTAGAGCGGCAGAATTGGCTGAGCTGAGAACAAAGACGCGTGGATCACTGCGCACGCCATCAGCATCTTAAAGATCGCAGGCTGACGAATAACACTCCAGTCGAACCAATTCCTTGAAGTAACTTTAATCGTCCTTGGCTTTTCTTTAATGCAAAAACCAATGAGTAAAGAAATAAGACCCAGAGCGACGGACGCTACGAAGAAAGATTCACGCATTCCGAAATAATCTGCCAGCACACCGCCCACAAATGGTCCCACGACCGCTCCGACTGTCATACCGCCCTGCATCAACCCCATAGACAGACCTGTTTTACGGGCAGGAATTGAGGCAGCTAATAGAGCTAACAAGGCGGGATAAAGACCGGCGCACAAACCTTGGAAAAACCGCGCAGCAAACAGCTGCATCGGGGTCTGAACAATGCCGCACAGTGCATAGCTGATCGTCAGACCGATCGAAGCTCTTAACGCCATGAGTTTGCGGCTTTTACGGTCCGCGAGGACGCCCCAGACGGGGCCAAGCAGTCCGCTCACAAAGAAAGTCACCGCAAAAACTGCACCTGACCACATGTCGACTTCAGAAGCCTTAGCTCCGAGTTCAGAGGATAGATACACCGGCAAAAACGGCGTAATCATCGTGAACGACATATCCATCAAGAATGCGCTGGCGACTAAGATCGTAAGCGTTACTACCCACGGCACGAGAGCCCCTCCTTCTCTTGATCTTTTTAAGGATTATGCGCTCGAAACGGGCAGTTTTAAACATTTCACGAGAACCGAAAAATTTCCTTCGTTATAAATCGGAGTGGTAAACATCTAATGGCAGAATAGTCAAAATATCTCTGGATTCTAAGCTGATGAAACTCGTCACTAAATTTGCTGCGTCCTTAGCCGCTCTTGGCCTTTCTTTTAATGTTCTTGCTGCAGAACTGAATGTTTACGCTTCCATGCCTGAGAAATATGCTTCTCAGGTGCTGGAGCAGTTCACTAAAGACACGGGGATCAAAGTCAACTTCTTAAGACTTTCTTCCGGTGAAGTTCTGTCTCGACTCCAGGCAGAAAAAAGCAATCCTCAAGTCGATGTTCTTCTAGGAGGACCGGCAGACTACCTCGAAGTCGCCAAGAACGAAGGACTGACGGCGCCTTATAAACCTAAAGGCTCTGATTTCATTCCGGCTGAATTTAAGGACCCTCAAAATTATTGGACCGGTATCGGCATCATGCCGCTTGCCTTCATCACGAATAACAACTTTCTTAAAAAGAACAACCTGAAGGCTCCAACTTCCTGGCAGGATTTTCTGAAGCCTGAATACAAGGAAGGTCTTATTCTGGCTGATGCCCGAACCTCCGGCACTGCGACGGAACGCCTCTTTTCTTTAGAAAGAGTATTCGGACGTCAAGATAGTATCGATTTCCAGAAAAAACTTCACAAGAACGTTCAGATGTACACCAAGAGCGGAGCATGGCCTGCCTTGCGTGTCGGTGACGGACTGGCAGCCGCTGCCATGGTTTACTTGCCTGATGCGCTGGACATCCTCCAGTTAGGCTATCCGGTCACGATTTCTTATCCGAAGGAAGGCGTTACTTTCGGCATCGAAGTTGTCTCCCTTTTAAAGGGAGCCAAGCATCCTAAAGAGGCAAAAGAATTTTTAGACTGGGCCACTTCACCTAAGCTTGCTGAATTTCTTATCAAAAACAAGATTAGGTATGTTCCCACACGTACGGACGTCAAAGTTGACGATCCCGTGCTGGACCTAAAGAACATCCGTATGCTCAGCGTCCCCTTATCTGAAAAAGGCCGGCTGCGCGAACAGCTAACGAAAGACTGGATTGATCAGGTCTTACAGGCTAAATAAGACGTTAAATTAGAATTCCGGCGGCTTTTTAAAAAGAAAAACAAGCCGCCTTCAATTTAATAATGGGCGCACTCAATCATGAAAGTAATCGGTCTGACAGGCGGAATTGGGTCCGGCAAAACAACAGTTTCAGACTTGTTTGGCGAATTAGGAATTGATGTTGTGGACGCCGATGTCGTCTCTCGACAATTAACTGCCGTAAACGGCGGAGCAATGCCGGAAATCATTAAACAGTTCGGGCCTGAGGCAGCTTCTCCTGACAGCTCCATGAATCGAAGGTTCATTAGGGAACTGGTGTTTTCTGATCCTGAAGCTAAAACCGTTCTGGAAAATATCTTGCATCCTCTAATCCGCAAGGAATGTCAGCGCCAACTAGACGCTTCACAGTCCCCGTACACAATCTTAAGCGTCCCGCTTCTTATTGAAAGTCCTTTCTGGCGTTCTTCAATTAATCGACTGCTGGTTGTTGAAGCGCCTGAAGCTCTGAGAATCGAAAGAGTCATTCAAAGAAGCAAGCTAACGCCCGAAGGTGTAAAGAAGATTATTTCAACTCAGGCGACAACCGCGCAAAGACTCGATGCTGCAGATGACGTCATTGAAAATATAGGTACTCGCGAGATGCTGAAAGCTTCTGTATTAAAACTTCATTTGATGTACCTTTCCTTGAGTAAGCAAGACTAGAGTTGGCTCTCAGTCAGTTGTATGGAACCCGCTGTCTCGCAGTGAGAGATACAACAGCGTATTTTCTTAGTCTTAACCTTCTGTTTGTGTACAATCGTGAGAGAGAATCCCCTGGTATTTTTGCGTTATTTCTGAGAGATTTTTCGATAGCCGAACGCCTTCGGCGGTAATCCTTTCCATTACCGACCGTTAAGGGGAAAATATAAAATTATTCTAGGACTGCGAGAGATTGGAATGACCGAAACCTTATTACGATATGAGTTTCCCTCCAACGAAAAACTTCGTACTTTTTTGAGACTGGCTGATCTTTTTAAACAGCTGACATGGTTCGCTCAGCAGGAAAATTCAAATGATCACCGGGCTGCCATCATTAAGTACTTTGAGATTCAAGAGGTTACGACTCGTGGAGATCAAAAAAATGACCTCCTGCACGAACTCGCTCGCTTCCGCTCCTGCCTGGAACCTCTCGCAAATAACGACAATGTCGACCAGGAGTCTTTAAAAGAAACCTTGGACAAGCTCCAAGCCAGCAGAGCCGAATTAAGCTGCGTGGGCGTCAGAATCTCCCATCTCTCCAGCCAGAACGAATTCCTTAAAACAGTCGGACAGCGCTCAGGCATTCCTGCCGGAACCTGTGAATTCGACGTCCCTGTTTACCACCATTGGCTTCACCTTTCGGCTGAAGAACGCAAGCACTATCTCAATGAGTGGATAAAGCCCCTGCTCCCCTACAGCAACGCCATCGATTTGATTTTGAATCTGCTGCGCGGCACAGCTGAGTTAAATGACGTGGAAGCGATCAAAGGCTCTTACCAGAAAGACCTTCAGGGCAAAACGTTTACACTGCTCCAAGTGTTTGTGGATCCTAAACTGAATATGATTCCGAAGATCTCCGCGAACCGTTATCTCCTTTCGGTTCGTTTCTCCGGCGCCAATTTCGGCAGCGGTCCGATCGCGGAAATTCCCGAGGTGATGCCTTTCCGCCTCGGTTTATGCAATATGTAGTAAAAATGGCAATTAAAGTTAAATGCCCGACCTGCGGGCGTGAATGTGAATACTCAGACAAGAACCCATATCGTCCTTTCTGCTGCGAACGTTGCCGCTTAATCGATCTCGGCGCGTGGGCAGAAGGGAAATATTCCATCAAAGATAAACCGATGGAAGGCGACGACGATCTTGATATCTCTGCCGATGCACTCGCCACCGGCAAACTCGCCGCACATAAAGCTGACCTAGAGAAGTAGAACTACTTTCTCGCCGTCACCTGCGCTAGTACCGGTTCCGTCGCCGGCAAAATCGGATGTGGTAAGTCCTCTAAGGTACAGAATCGATATGTCTGTCCTTCGAGACATTTCAGCTCTTCAGGATTCAAACGGCAATGCTGGAAATGCAAATGCACGGTGGCATGAGGATACGTGAACACCGTTGAATAAACCTCTCGGCAATCAGTTACCTGAACGCCGAGTTCTTCTTTCATTTCACGGACAAGCGCTTCCTCAAGAGTTTCTCCGGCTTCGACTTTGCCGCCCGGAAATTCCCAGTAGCCCGCATAGACTTTGCCTTCGGGACGCGAAGTCATCAGAAAACGTCCGTCTTTATCAAAAGCCACGGCAACAACCACTTCGGTCGGTTTAGTTGTCATGCTCAGTCTCCAAATGCATTCTTCCTGCCCAGTCGCGTGCAAACTGGTAAGCCACACGGCCGGAACGAGAACCGCGCTGCAGTGCAAACTGCAATGCTTCGGTTTGCCATCTGTCGGAGATTTCTCCGCCGAAATGTTTTGTCCAGCCTTCGGCGACCGCTAAATATTCTTTTTGAGAGAACGGGTAGAAGCTCAACCAAAGACCGAAACGCTCGGATAACGACATCTTTTCTTCGATCGTCTCAGCCGGATGGAGTTCGCCGTCTTCGTCCATGCTGCTGGCAAGGTTGTCCTGCATTTTCTCCGGCATTAAGTGACGACGATTGGATGTTGCGTACACCAGCAGATTGTCTCCGGTCGAAGCCACGGAGCCGTCCAAAATCGCTTTCAGTGCTTTGTATCCGCCTTCTCCGAATTCAAAAGACAAATCATCGCAGAAGACAATAAATTTTTCGGGTCGATCGGCGATGCGCTGAGCAATGTCGATCAGATCCTTTAAATCTTCTTTGTCCACTTCAATGAGACGCAGTCCTTGATCTGCAAACTGCTTCAAACACGCACGGATAAGAGAGGATTTTCCGGTGCCTCGCGCACCGGTTAAAAGAACATTATTTGCGGGCAAACCTCGAACAAACTGCTCCGTGTTTCTGAGTAATGCGGCTTTCTGCTGATCCGCATTCTTAATCGAATCCGGATCTACGAGTGCGACTCGATGAATCGGCTCGAGGACGCCGTAGGACATGCCCAAGTATTGTTTGCGGCGCCACCGAAAAGCCGCCGCACTCCAATCCACTTCATCCTCGATCTTTGGAAGAAGGATTTCCAGTCGATCGAGAAGACGTTCCAGTTTTTGTTCGAGTTTTGCGTCTGTCATCTCTTTTTTAGCTTCTGTAGTCTGCGTTGATCGAAACGTAATCGTGAGAAAGGTCTGTGGTCCAAACGGTTTCACAGGCGTCTCCGCGACCAAGACTGATGCGAACGGTAATTTCATCCTGGCTCATCACGGCAACGCCCTGCTCTTCCATATATTCAGGCGCACGGCCTCCGTTCTTAGCCACCAAAACATCATCCAACCACAGAGAAACTTTCGTAGCATCCAGGTCCGGGATTTTGGAGTTGCCGACCGCGGCTAAGATTCGGCCAAGGTTGGGATCAGAAGCAAAGAAGGCTGTCTTAACCAACGGAGAATGAGCGACGGCGTAAGCAACTTTAAGTGCTTCCGCTTCGTTCTTTGCATCTTCAACCGTAATCGTGATGAATTTCGTAGCGCCTTCTCCGTCGCGAACCATGGCTTGAGAAAGCTTTTGTCCGACTTCAATCAAAGAGTCCAGCAAATCATCAAAGCGCGGGTCATCCATGCTTTCAATCGGGCGAGCATTGCTGCAGCCGGTAGAAATCAAAACGAAAGAGTCGTTCGTGGACGTATCGCCGTCAACTGTAATTCGGTTATAGGAAGCATCGGCCACCATCTTGACGACCTTGCCGATTAAGTCTTGACCGATGGCCACATCTGTTGCAATGAAGCCCAGCATCGTGGCCATGTGCGGCTCAATCATGCCTGATCCCTTGCTGATACCGGTGATTGTGATGTCTTCATCATCCAGCATCACACGCTGAGAAACGCACTTAGGAACGGTGTCTGTCGTCATGATGGCCTCGGCTGCCGCAATCCAATTGGTTCTCGACAAATGCTTAGCAGCCTCTTCCACGCCTTTAAGCAGGCGGTTCATGGGAAGGGGTTCCATGATGACACCGGTTGAGAACGGAAGAACCTGCATCGGAGAGCAGTCGAAGATATCTGCGACCTTTCTGCAGGTTTCCTGAGCATCTTGGAGACCTTGTTCGCCAGTGCCTGCGTTTGCTATGCCGGTGTTGACGACTAATGCTCTGATGTTATTCGTTTCAGCTAAGTGAGCCCTGCAAACCTGAACGGGCGCAGCCGCGAAGCGATTAGAAGTAAACACGCCTGCGACACGGGAGCCTAATGCCAACTCAACCACCAGAACGTCATTGCGGTTGGGTTTACGGATATTAGCTGCCGCAACGCCGAGGACAACTCCGGGAACCGAATAAATCTCAGACGGTTCGGGCGGGAAGAGATTGACTGCCATATTGCTTTTCCTTTGTTAGAAAAATCTTTTGATTTAGTTTTTCGATTTTAGAGCACGAATAACGGCCAAAAGAAAACGGCCCAAGGTGTTTTCACCGAGAAAAGCCTTTCCATTCTTCTCTCATGATTAACTCTCAGCCTGTTCGACGGTGTAAACCGTTTTTAGACATGTAAGAGAAGTAAGATGCGCCTCGTCGATTACCCTTAAAAAGCCTATGAGGAGTTAAGAACAAGGCGCCCCTTCGACTATACATTCTTAGACCTTAACGCCAAAAATCTACCCCAATGACTGCTCTGTACCATCAGTATTCTTTGTTGTTGCCGGCCAGTTCTCAACTGCTAGCGTTAAAAAGCAAAGATAAATGTCTCTTTTCGCCTTAAATCTTCTCCCTCTTCTTTAGTCATCTTTCTCAGTGGCCCTAAGGCTATTTTGAACGACATGATCCGTTTTCACTATTACTTAATAGAAACTTGTCAGGTTGGGGCTAGAGCTATGGATAGAGGTTGGGTTTTTAATTTGTTGAATCGATACTGATTCCGAGAATTAGGAAACTGACAGATTTACAACAAAAGGAATATGCAAAGTTTTAAGGTATCCCTCAAACAAGACAATATTTTCAGATACTTCAACCTATCTTCTGAGTAGTTGTACTAACTACTGGTAAGTTTCATTGAAGGACAACAATTTAAGCTTTACTATTCTTTCAGCAATTTTCTTACTTCTCTTCGAGAGGTAGAAAAATGTTAGTGGGTAACGACCCGCTCGCCATCTTATTTCAAGAGAGAAACATGAACAAAATCTACAAAACCTTCTTCAATTCAGCTCGCGGCTGCATTGTTGTCGCGAACGAATTGAGCACATCAAAGTCTAAATCCGCTACGAAAACTGTAGTCGCCTCTGTCGCCATGGCTGTTGCCGGTCTGGCTTGCGCCGCTGCACCTGAGTATATTACCCCCCCCCACTAAGCTAGAAGCGAACGAATTCTCTTTCGTTGAAAACAGCGGTAACACTAATCCCTACAAAACAATAACATCTACAAGTAGTTCTGAGCTTGAAAATCTTTGGGTTACAGGCTCTGGCGCTGGCTCAAAAGCAACCGGTTATTGGGTTGATAGCGATGGCCAGGAAGCCACATTCACAAACCTTGGAAATATTTATGTCACTGCAGTAGACGGGGCCAATTCTTGGTCTCAGAGAGCTATTGGCGCCGCCGATGGTGCAACAGCTATAAATAAAGGAACAATTGTCGTCCAAAATGCATATGGGATGACCGTCGGCAGCGATAAAAATGGTTCGACACCTGCGACAATTATTAATGAAGGCTCCATTGCTGTTTATGAGACGGGCGCTGCAATTGAGCTTGGTGGTGTCAAAAGCTCTACAGCCGAGAATAAAGGTCAAATTTACGTAGGTAAACCCTCGGCTAGTGATGGAGCTTTCACAATTGGTGTCCTAGTAAAAGACCATGAGGAAGGCAAATTCACAAACTCTGGTTTAATTGACGCCAAAGAAGCTACTGCTGCTATCTCTGTCGAAAAGGGAAGCAGCACAGACAAGAATACTGTCCTTCTCACTTCCGGCTCGCAAACACTGGGCAATATTCTAATCGACGCCCCGAATACGACTCTAAATATGGAGGACGGAGCCGTATTCGATGGTAGGCTTGTCGTCTCGAAGAATGCGTCTAAGACCGCCATCTCCGGTACACAAAAGGCCGAAGGACTGACTGCCTCGAATGGCGCCGCTTTGTTCTTAGCCCCTGCAGATTCCTCTGCCTCTATCAAGAACGCACTTTATTCTGGAAACAAAGCCAGCGGAACTACTATTGCGATGGGAGGTGCAGTTTATAGTAATGGCTCTCCCATTTATTTCGAAAATACTGTTTTCGACGGAAACTCAGCTGTAATTACCGCCCCCGCTAAGGCTACAGACGCAGCTACGGGCGGTGCTATTCAAATTAAGGGTTCCCCCGACACCGTCTTTAAAGATGTTGTCTTCACAAACAATACTGCCGCTGTCACAGGAGCTAACGGTATTGGTGCCTACGCCTTCGGAGGCGCAATTAATGTTGACTACAGCACTGGTTCTACTACTGGAGTAAAGAGAGATTCAGATGTGAAATTTATCATCACCAAAGATCTCGCTTATACCGGTAACACTGTTTCGTCAGACGGCACAGGGAAACCCGACACTTATGGCTACACTCATTCTCATACGCAAGCCGGGGGCTTCTTGTTCTTGGATCGCGGCTCAGTTGCAACCTTCGAAGTACAAGGCGCTGCAACCTTAACAATCGGCGAGAAAGGAACTACAGGCGATACTGATAGTATTGCATCTTCCATGCCAAACAACACCACAGCAAATGGTGGCCAGCATGCACTCTTAAATAAAACTGGCACGGGTACTCTCCTCGTCAACAGCGACCTAAATAAATATTATGGGACTACAGATGTTCAGGAAGGTACGATGCACGTTACATCCGAATGGATGGTTCAGCATAATGTTAATGTCACAGGCGGTACTCTTATTCTCGACAAAGCGAACATCGCTAATGGCGCAAACGCTAAGAATCAAACCAACGATGGTCAGCAACAAATCGGCTCCTTTAATGTAACTAAGGGCGAATTAGTTTTAACTGCTTTGTCCGGCGAAGCTCTTGATGGCGCTGTCAACGTTTCTGGCAATGATTCTGCCTTTATTTTCGGCGAACAAGATCACAATTCTCTTGAAGCCGCAAAAGCCATAGTCGGAACGAAAAGTGGCCCGAACGCTTATATCGGAAAGACTCTGAAACTTTCTGAAAACGGACGTTTGATGCTTGGCAATGCTGCGGCCGTAACCGCTGAAGGCGTTGCAGCTACTCCTTCTGTAGTTTTAGGTGAAGGCGTCAACTTATTCATAGCAGCAGGATCTGCTATTGTCGGCACTGAAAACCAATCTTTCGTTGCCAACGAAGGTTCCTCCATCTATCTTGACAAGGCTCGTCTTGGTCAGAACTATCAGCTTACAGAAGGTTTCGGTAATGTCGACGAAAGCAAAGCTAACTTCGCCACGACTAACCGCCTGCTTGGCGCAACACTTGCTAAGAATGAAGATGGTCAGTTGATCCTCGGTGTTGAAAGAAATGATGTCCAGTTAGACACCATCGCTCCCAATACAGTTAATGCAGCATTGGCTGCCGGAGAAGGGCTGGGTGTAGAAAGAATTAATGCCTTCCTTGATATCAATAGCGGTTTAACAACCGAACAGGCCGCATCTGAAATCAATCGTATCGCTATGATGGGAACCGCCTCTGCTGCCCAAGCAATGGCTGTTAACGGTTCGAACCTTATTGTTGATACGCTTGACCAGCACGGTTCCGTCCTGGCTGCTTACGCCCATGAAAAACAAGGCGCTGATCTTTGGATCGACCTCTCTGGCATGACAAGTAAAGCCAGCCGTTACCAGGCAGGTTCTACCAATTATGGCTATAAGAGCGATATCGGCGGTGCCACACTCGGTGCTGATTACGCCTTCGGCAGCGGGACGGCTTTAGGTGGCGCTGTTTCCTTCGGTAAGGGTTCTGCAAGAGGACAAGGCAACGCCTCCGGTATTAAGAACGACATCCGCTATTGGGGTGCAAACGTCTACGGCGTTTGGAACACCGAGTACGCTAACGTCATCGGTAATGTCGGTTACCTCCAGAGCAAGAACAAGATTTCTCATGCCGGCTACAAAGGCAAACCTGACGTCAAGACATTCTCCGTCGGCGTTCGTGTTGAGAAACCTCTGGCTCTGAATGAAGTCCTCACCGTCACTCCGCACGTTGGTGCCCGTTATCTGCACGTCGACATGGAAAGCTTCAAGGCCGGCGGCTTCAAGTACACCGCTGAAAAAGCCAACTTGTTCCAAGTTCCGTTTGGCGTAGCCTTCAACGGCAAAGCCAAAGTTGCCTCTGTCGATGTGAAACCGTTCGTTGACGTTCAGATTGCTCCGGCTCTTGGCGACCGCAAAGTGAAGAACAAATTTGCTTTAGCCACAGGCGGCGCATCTGATTCAATCGACTCCAGAATCGCCAACAACGCCATGTACTCAGCCAAAGTTGGTGTGGAAGCTGCTAAGGGCGCCCACGCTTTCGGTCTGAATTATGGCATCGGTTCCGGCAACAAAGGACGTGTGGATCAGGTTCTCCAGGCCAAATATAGGTATCAGTTCTAATGACTGTCTGGTCTAAGGATTATGAAGGGGTCGTACCTCTCCTTATCTCCCAATCAAGGCAACAACTAAAAAGACAAAAGGGCACCTTGCTTAGAACGCCTTCAAAAATTCTTTTTTGTTGAACTTGTGTCATTTAGGCCTCAAAACTTTCTTTTCCATTCCTCGGGTGAAAGATAGGCGGCCGGGGCTTGGCAATTTAATTGTCAAGCCCAATTTTTAAGATATTCAACCCAATTCTTCACGAAAAACGTTATGAAAAAAAAGAGACTCATATTACTTATACTGTCTAGCTTTTTCTTGCAAAGTCAAACCCTCCTTGCAGAAGAGTGGAGCGACGTCCCTGGAATCGCAATGCAACAACAAGGTTTTGAGGTAAGGATTAATTCAGGAGTTATTAACTTATTCTCAACAAGTCCAAAAGTACCTTACACAAATCTCAGACTAACTGGAAATGTCGGAGAAAATGAAAATCTATCTCTTAGATATTGGGGAACACAGGGATCTCCTGACACCACAGCTACAGTAGACCTAGAGGGGGTATAGTCTAACTTTAAAGGGGACAAGTTCTATCGATTCTTCTAGAGATTATCCTGCCAGACATTTAATAGTCACCGGTTCTGATAAATCTGCCCTGAATCTCTATGGAAGCGCCTTTGGAATGAAATTAAGAGGAGATTTTCAGGCCGAAGTTTCTTCAATTGATTCCATCAATATATTTCAATTATCAGGAAGTAAGTCTCCTGCCGCTGCTGGTATCTCTGCCCTTGCGCTCTCGAATGTAAAAGATAAAGAAAACGTTAAATTGAATATTTCCGGACTGAATTTATTCAAAATTCAAGGGAATATTAATCATGGCATCGCCTCTTATGGAAACAACAACCTCAATGTTGCTTCTAATCAAATAGTCATCCAACTATCCCCTGTCGGCCGATACACAGCGACTGCAACTGACAGTAGTGGAAAACCTTATACCTACTCTCCCGTCCTTTTTAATGCACTGATCTTAGGGTCTGGAAAAATAAATTTGAGCTCTCAAGAAAGCGGTGTAACTCTAAGCGGTTTTAGCGACCAAAATGGAGATGTATATAAGGAGAGCTACGCCATAAGAGGAAGTGAAGAAGTTTGTGACCAATGTTCACCCGGAGCTACACGTTATTTTGATGCCGACTTCTCTATAACTTCAGCTTCTTACATAGACCTCAATACAAATTGGGGTGCGGTCTTCATGGAAGCGTTGAAGGATGAACAAGACGGAACAACTTATCACGCAAAAACTACGTTAAAAGCTGATGAAATAAGAATCAAAGCATCTGGCACCTCAGAAAATGGCGAGACAAATGCGACTTTCAAGGCCGTTAGTGATCTCGACAAGGAAGCCTCTATTAGCTTAATAGCAACCGGAAAAAATGGCATCAACATAAATTATATAGACACCCTCAATAAAGAAAAACAACAAGATATTTTTTATGCTCAGGGTAAATCTGCCCAAATATCTTTAGATGCCCCTTACATCGAAATTAACAATAAGTTTAATGACGTCGATGGTAATCACGCAGATGTAAGAAATATCTTCTTCGCTGACAATAAAGCCTCTATTACTTTAACTGGCAGAACAAAGATTTTCGGGAACACTTCTGCACGAGACGGAGGTAAGGTAGCATTAAACTTATCAGAGGGATCTGAGATTACGGGGGGCATGTTTGATAATTCCTTTCCTTATCATGAAGCAGCCTTAGGAAAACCCTCAACGCATCCTGATAAAGGAAATATTTCGTTGGTTGGCTCGAGTTCTTCAGTATGGCATGTTCTGCCTTACGTTGACTCTCAAGACCGCGGAACAATCTTCAAAAAAGAAACGTACAACTCCATGGTCTTTTCCATTGCTGGAGGAAATGCCACTAAAAATAACCCCTTTGTAGTCAATCTGACAGGACCAGAAAAGTCTCAGTCATCAACTCTCCCGTACCAGAAATTACACGTAACCAACTTAGCAGGAACAGGCGTAGTTCAGTTCAATTTGCGTTTTGACGATAAAAATGGAACTTCTAGCGGAGTTCAAAACGGCAGAGATGCTTTAGTCGTACATAACGGTGAGGGCAATCATACTTTATATGTTCAGTATCTCGGAGACCAGAGTTCGGAAGAGCCCGAATCCTTAAGAAATTCATGGTTAGTATTGGATAACAGCCAACAGGCCGATTTCAAACTGGCAAATGAAGGCGGCACTGTTGACATTGGGATTTATAAGTACTCCCTCGCTGTGGAAAAAGACACGAGTGAAATTGGTGGTGGTATCCAAGGTAATTATTGGTATTTAAAGAGAGGTGTATCTCCGGATACTAATCCGGACAATCCGACTCCCCCCGCTCCTGGTGGTGACGACGGTCCCTTCACACCAGCTGCGGACACTGAACTCAGTTTTGCGGGGTCGCAACGATATCTTCATTGGTCCGACTTGCAAGACCTAAGAAAACGTCTGGGAGAAGTTCGTTACGGTTGCCAAGACGGTGCTTGGGCAAGAGGAATTTTCCAAAAAGATTTGACGGATGGAACGGAAGGCGCGAGCGGCTTAAAACAAACCTACTATGGCGTCAATTTTGGTTTCGACCATCTTATCAATGTCAGTGAAAGACAAATGTCCTTATTGGGCTTAAGCTTTAATGTCGGTAGGGCGAAGCAAAGAACGCGCTCCAATAATAACGGTCGCGGGGACACAGATCGTTACGGCATTAACGGCTATGCGACTTGGGCATTAAATAGTGGGGAATATGCCGATTTCGTGCTCTCTGCTGATTATTTCAGGCAGGATATCTCTACAAAGGCTAATGATATTAAACAAACAGGCAAATACAATACTTTTGGTCTTGGAGCCTCAATAGAAGTCGGCAAACAATTTAGTTTTGAAAGTCGCGACCTTTCATGGGGTCCCTGGTATAGACATACTTGGATTGAACCTCAGCTTCAACTTTCTTACTATTGGTTAAGCGGAAAGAAATACAAGCTCTCCAACAAAGGTTTGAAGGTTAACATCAAAGATGACGACAGTCTGATTGGGCGAGCTGGCCTTGTAATTGGCACAAAATGGAATTACGGAGAAAATTACGGCTCCATTGATAAGAGATTTGTACAAGCCTACATTAAAGGGGGCGTGAAACATGACTTCTTGGGTAATTATAAAGTCTCTTTAAACGACCAAATCTTCTCTAAAAACATCGGTAAAACAACAGGCTACTACGGCGTTGGTCTCGACTGGCAAGCAGCCGGAAGCACGCGCTTTTACATGCAGTTAGAAAGAGAGCACGGAAATCACTATACGAAAGAATACGCAGTTTCTGTTGGAATGAAATACCAGTTCTAAAGAGGAGTCATCATGAAAGTAAAAAAAATAATTATTGGATTAGGCTGCTTGTGCCTTCTGGCAACCGGAAACGTGTTCGCCAGCAACTCCTCTCCTTCTTCTCACTGTGACAAGCAAGCTGATGCAGCATTGTTTTTGCTCGATTACTCGGGAAGTATGATGAGGAAGGTCAAGCAAGGTGAATCCGAGTCACCAAAAATCACCCTTGCCAAACAATTACTGAAAGAAATCACCCCAGAGCTCAAAGATTCCGAGATTTCTCTAGGAATTGGTAGTGTTGCTCCTTTTAATCTCTTTCTAGCCCCTTCTAACTACGAGAGTGATCGCGTCTCAAAGGCTCTCTCGGAAGCTCCTGAAGACTTAGAAATCTTTGGACGAAATACCAATATTGGAGAAGGCTTTTTGGAGATTACCAATCTTTCAGCCCCGAATGAAAAGAATCGTGTTGCTCTAAAAAACTTGGGCGAAGATCCAATCTTTATTGTTTTTTCTGACAATCCCACATCAACCAGAGGAATCGAGTTAGAAAAAGCATTTAAGGAAGCAAAAGTTAAGTACAGAAAATCTAAATTTGTCTTAATTTATTTTCCGGATGAGAAAAACGGCAACGCTATTCCTTCAGCAAATCTCTTTGACAAATACTATGACGGTTTGCAGCTTCTGAATAATAAAGAGTCCCTTTCTTCCTTTGTCTCAGACGAACTCTTTAGGGACTGTGCCTTTAACCTATCAGCAGACACACTCTTTGCTTTTGACGGAAGCTCGCTAAGTCAAAAGGGGAAAGCTGAAATAAAGAAGGTTTCTTTCCAAATCAAGGCACGAACAAAAGAATTACTCGCCGCTTCTTCCTATCTTTCAATCTCGGCCCACACCGATCGTTTAGGAAGTGATTCCTACAATCAGACGTTGTCTGAGAAACGACTTCACGCCGTTCTTAACGAGTTGAAGAATAACAGTGTGGACATGAAATTAATAAAAGAAGCAAAGGCTTTCGGCGAGGCTAAGCCTGTAACTGGCAACGAATGTTTGGATCTGCCAAGAAAAGAGCAAATTCGTTGTTGTCAGCCTGATCGACGCGTTGAAATAAAAGTAATTAAGTAATCCATAGGTTGCTTAATTCCTCATCTTAAAATTTGGCCTTAATATTCGCTTCGATTCAAAAGATCGAAGCGAATTTTTATTTCAAAAAGAAAACGGCCCAAGGTGTTTTCACCGAGAGCCGTCTTTCCGTTAATTCAGATTAACGAAGCTTGCCGTGGCAGTCTTTGAATTTCTTGCCGCTGCCGCAGGGACACGGATCATTGCGTCCGACATGTGCGAACGGATCTTCTTCCTGAGGAAGGGCTTCTTGCTGAGCAGAAGCCTGAGCTTCCTGCTGAGCAGCAGCGACTTCTTCAGGTTCCGGCTGACGAATCTGAACATTCATCAGAACACGGGTGACGTCGGCACCGACAGTTTCAAGCAAGTTGGCAAACAGTTCAAAGGCTTCGCGCTTGTATTCCTGTTTTGGCTGTTTCTGAGCGTAGCCGCGGAGATAGATGCCCTGACGGAGCATGTCGAGCTGGCTGAGATGCTCTCTCCAGCGTTGATCCAGGAACTGAAGCAGAACATTGCGTTCAAACTGTGCAAAAGCTTCGTGACCGACTAAAGCGACTTTTTCGTCATAAACCTTGTTGGTTGCTGCAAGCAGCATATCCAGAAGTTCCTGGTCGTCGGAGCTTTCGGATTTTTCCAGCGTAGCCTTAAGGGGAACATCCAGATTCCACTGTCCTTTCAGCTCTTTTTCTAAGCCTTCAAGATCCCACTGCTCTTCGACGGTATCTGCCGGAACATAGTGGCGGAACAGGCTGGTGAAGTATCCGTCGCGAAGTTCCTTCACGGGGCCGGACACATCTTTGTTTTCCAAAATTTCGTTACGCAGAGCGTAGATTTCCTTTCTCTGATCGTTTGCCACGTCATCGTATTCAAGCAGCTGCTTACGAATATCGAAGTTGCGGGATTCGACCTTGCGCTGAGCGGTTTCAATGGAGCGGGAAACAATACCTGCTTCAATGGCTTCGCCTTCAGGCAGGCGCAGCTTGTTCATCAAAGCCTGCATCTTTTCGCCGGCGAAGATTCTGAGCAGCGGATCTTCCATGGACAGATAGAAGCGGGAAGAACCCGGGTCACCCTGACGGCCGGAACGTCCGCGCAGCTGGTTGTCGATACGGCGGGATTCGTGACGCTCGGAACCGATAATTCTCAAACCGCCGAGTTCAACGACACGATCGTGGTCAACCTGCCACTTCGCTTTGATTTCTTCTTTCTGAGCTTTCTTCTGTTCGTCAGAAAGGGTTTCGTCGTTGTCGATCTGCTCAAGAGCCTTGCTGATGCCGCCGCCTAAAACGATGTCGGTACCGCGCCCGGCCATGTTGGTCGCAATGGTAACCATACCGGGACGGCCGGCTTCCATAACGATCTGAGCTTCTCTTTCATGCTGCTTAGCATTCAGCACGTTGTGCGGGATGCCTGCTTTAGTCAGCATGTCGCTGATAAGCTCGGAGTTTTCGATCGAGGTCGTACCGACAAGCACCGGCTGACCGCGGCCGTAGCACTCTTTGACGTCGTCAACGATGGCTTTGTATTTTTCTTTCGCAGTGCGATAGACCTTATCCTGCTGGTCATCACGAATCATCATGCGATGGGTCGGGATGACAACGGTTTCAAGACCGTAAATTTCCTGGAATTCATAGGCTTCCGTATCGGCCGTACCGGTCATACCGGAGAGCTTTTCATACATGCGGAAGTAGTTCTGGAAGGTAATAGACGCGAAAGTCTGGTTTTCCTGCTGAATCTCAACGCCTTCTTTAGCTTCGACGGCCTGATGCAGACCATCGGACCAGCGGCGTCCTTTCATCAAGCGGCCGGTGAATTCGTCAACGATGATGACTTCGCCGTTCTGAACGACATAGTGCTGGTCTTTAACAAAGAGCGTATGCGCGCGAAGTGCTGCATTCAAGTAGTGCAGCAGCATGATGTTTGACGGAGAGTACAAGCTCTGGCCGGCAGGCAGCAGCCCCATATCGACCATGATCTTTTCGACTTTCTCGTGACCGGCTTCGGAAAGCTGAACTGTGTGCTGCTTTTCGTCAACCCAGTAGTCGCCTTCGCCCTTTTCCTGTTTCTGGCGAACCAGCATGTCGGGAATCTTGTCGATCGCAACGTAAATATCCGTGCTGCCTTCGGCAGGACCGGAAATAATCAGCGGAGTTCTGGCCTCGTCAATCAAAATGGAGTCCACTTCGTCCACGATCGCGAAGAACAGACCTCTCTGGCGGCGAGCGCCGGTCTCATACTCCATGTTGTCGCGGAGGTAGTCGAAGCCGAATTCGTTGTTCGTACCGTAAGTAATATCAGCGGCGTAAGCAGCCTGTTTCTGATCGTTCGGCTGGTTGGAAAGAATCGTTCCGACAGTCATTCCGAGGAAGTTGTAAACCTTACCCATCCAAGCCGCGTCACGGCTGGCCAAGTAATCGTTCACCGTCACAACGTGCGCGCCTTTGCCGGGCAATGCGTTGAGATAAACCGCTAATGTTGCAGTCAAAGTTTTACCTTCACCGGTACGCATTTCAGCGATCTTGCCGTCGTTTAAGACCATACCGCCGATTAACTGCACGTCAAAGTGGCGCATACCGAGAACACGGAAACTTGCCTCACGCACAACGGCGAATGCTTCCGGCAGGAGAGAGTCCAAGGAAGCGCCGTCGGCTAAACGCTGACGGAATTCAGCCGTCTTGGCTTTGAGCTGTTCGTCGCTCAATGCCTTGATTTCGGGCTCAAGTTTATTAATCACAGCAACTTTACGGCGATACTGTTTAATCAGTCGGTCGTTGCGGCTACCAAAAATTTTTGTCAGAAAACTGGCCATTAATTCTTTCTCTTAATAAAAACGGAGGCACAACGCCTCCCATTGGCAGTTACACCTTGCCAATTTTGAAACTCACTGATTTTACAACACTAAACAGTTTTTGCCCGTCCTTTTACAAGTTGCATACAAAGCGTGACGCTTCTGTAGCTCAATCAGGTGAGGAATTGAATTCGCTTCTTCAATTTGCTAACTTAACACTGCTATGTCTGATTTATCCTGGATCTGAAATGTACCCGCGATCTGCACAAAAACCGATCTCCAAAGTCCTTCAAAAGGGCTCCTTGGCTAAGCATTTCGGATTCTTAAAATTAGCAAAGCGCCTTGCTGCAGTGATTGATCCCGTCTGCCAAGGCTACAAACTCGGAGCTTCGGTCACACCAGACTGTCTCAGAATCACCGTTCAGCAGGTTCGCATCAAAGACGAGAACCCCTACGACATCGATCCGGATGAAGATCCTCGCGATCTGATCAAAGAAGTGCTGCTCTTGGAAATCGGCCTGCCCAATCCGCTTTTTGTCCGCCGCTTTACCATGTTCCAGCCCTCGGTCGAAAAAGCCCTCGCTGAAAAAGGCTTCGGCGCCATGAAAGTCAAACCCGTTATCGATCGATGCGGTCTGCATCCGCAGCCCTTCCTCTTCACGGAAAGCGGCCCCGCAATCGGCGGTCCCGGAGCAGTAGACGGCGCTAAAGAGTTATCGGAGCGCCTGCCGGAGAGCTCACCTTTAAAGGAAGCAATGACCAAACTTGCCGCTACCTTGGAAGAACATCAAGGTCCCGGCCGCAGATAAGAAAAAGCCCGCGGCTAGCGCGGGCAAAAACAAGAAGTTTTCTTTTCTTAGTTCGAAGGTTCTTTTACCGCTTCGGTAAAGGCCTTCGGAGCAGTGTGTTCGTCCTGATATTCAACAAACTCCCAGTTTTCCGGATTTGCTAAAAGCGCGCGGAGAAGTTTGTTGTTGATTTCATGACCGGACTTGAAGGCGCGGTAGTGCGCCACCAGCGGATGACCCAAAACGTACAGGTCGCCCATGGCATCCAAGAGCTTGTGTTTTGCAAACTCGTCCTGAGAACGCAGACCGTCGGGATTTAACACATGGAAGTCATCGAGAACAATCGCATTGTCTAATGTTCCGCCTTGTGCCAAGCCCATGCCCCAGAGCATCTCTAAGTCGTTCACAAACCCGAAGGTGCGGGCGTGAGAGACGCTTTCGATGTAGTTTTCCTTATTAAAGTCAACTTCAACAAACTGGGCCGTTTCATCAATAGCCGGATGACCGAAATCAATCGCAAAAGACAGTTTGTAGCCGTCATAAGGTTCAAGAGAAGCCCACTTGTCTCCGACGTGGATGGAGACATTCTTCTTGACGCGGACAAACTTTCTCGGTGTATCCTGTTCTTCGATACCGGCCGCTCTGATCAAAAAGACAAACGTTGAACCGGAGCCGTCCATGATGGGGATCTCAGGCGCATCGACATCGATGTAGCAGTTGTCGATTGCCAAGCCAGAGAGCGCACTCATCAAATGCTCGATCGTCGCAATGCGGGCTCCGTCTTTATCCAAAGTCGTCGCCATGCGCGTGTCGTTGACACGTTCAGGCTCGGCCTTAATGGCAACGGGCGGCTTTAAATCGATTCGAGTAAACACCAGACCGGTATCTGGAGGTGCCGGACGCAGAGTCAGACGAACTTTGCGGCCGGAGTGCAAGCCGATACCGACAGTGGAGAAGACCTTCTTAAGCGTTCTCTGTTTGATCATAGATGCGGCCAAACCTTAGTTCTTCTTGCGCAGGAAAGCGGGGATGCCATATTCGAAACGCGGTTTTTCATCTTCAGCCTTGGCTTCAGCTGCGCCCTGACCTTTAGCCTCAGGTGCGCCGTTGTGCTGATTGGCCGTCCACAGACCGCTGTCATTGCCGTTGCCGGCCTGAGGATTCAGGGTTGCGAACACGTCGCTGGCAGGACGGATGTTGTTGCTGGCGTGGAAGTTGCCGAAAATCGTGTTGTCTTTCGGGACTTCGAAACCGCCGGCATCAGGCGTTGCGATCGGGCGACTGAAAGCCTGGTCGAACGGATTGATGGCTTCGGACTGAAGTTCTTTTGATTCAGCCTTCGGAGCAGGAGCCGGCTCAGCCTTTTTCTGAGGCTGCGGTGTATAAGTTCCGAAAGGATTGACTTCCGTCTTAACTTCTTCAGCCTTGACTTCAGGCTTTGCAGCCGGAGCGGCGGGAGCTGCTGTGTGGGTCGGTGCTGCAGTGCTATGCGTCTGTGGCTGAGCAAAAGAAGAAGCTGTACGCGGAGCGGCAGAAGCGTGAACCTTAGGTTTGGCAGGTGCGTCGACGTTGCCGAACAAATCATTCGGCAGAGAATCCGGAGCGGAGCCGGAAGGCTGCCACAGGTTGGACGGATTATCGACGGCAGGTTTACCGTTCACGAAGCTTGTCTTAACGATGGAGTCATCGGTGCCGTTCTGGTCCAGACCGGTGGCGATAACGGTAACGCGAACTTTGTCGCCCATGCTGTCGTCATAAACCGTACCGAAGACGATAAGGGCATCGCTGTCGGCGTAGTTCTTGATGGTTTCCATAGCAGAACGGACTTCAGACATGCGGATGCCTTCCTGAGCCGTGATGTTAACCAACAGCCCCTTAGCGCCGCGAAGTTCAACGCCTTCAAGCAGCGGGCAGGTAACGGCCATGGAGGCAGCCGTAACGGCACGATCGGGACCTTCGGCTTCGCCGGAACCCATCATGGCGGTACCGCGGGTACCCATAACCGTTCTGACGTCTTCGAAGTCCAGGTTGATCTGACCAACCTTCTGAATCAATTCGGCGATGCCTGCGCAAGCATTGAAAAGCACTTCGTCGGCTTTTTCAAAGCATTCGCGCATCGTGGCGTCTTCTCCGAGTTCTTCTTCGAGCTTGTCGTTGAGAATAACGATCAGAGAGTGGACGCGGTTTTTGAGCTGGTTTAAACCGAGCTCGGCATTTCTCATGCGTTTGCCGCCTTCAAAGGAGAAGGGCTTTGTCACTACGGCAACCGTCAAAATACCCAGTTCCTGGGCCACTTCGGCAATCACGGGGGAAGCACCGGTACCTGTACCGCCCCCCATACCGGCCGTAATGAAGACCATGTCGGCGCCGCGAAGTTTCTCGGCAATCTCTTCCCTGGCGTCATTAGCAGCTTGGAAACCGACTTCCGGACGAGCTCCGGCGCCAAGCCCCGTTCTGCCGAGAGAAATCTTTTCTGAAGCGAGAGAGCGAGTCAGAGCTTGCCTGTCCGTGTTCGCGGCGATGAACTCAACTTGGCAATCCGTCAGTTTGGTCACCATCGTATTGAGAGCGTTGCCGCCCGCACCGCCTACTCCTACAACTTTAATCACGGTGTTGGTAGAACCGTCCACGTAGGGTTCAAATGCCTTTTCCATCAACTACTTTATCTCCATTACGCATCTCGAGACATTCGATCTGCCAAGTTGGTTAATTCTAAATTCAATCGTTTTTTTCTGCGAGGAAAATTCAAAAAATTCCGTGGGTTCAGCTTTTATTTTCAGTCTGAGGAGATTGGTCGCTGTGTGTTTCTGCCCTTTTTTCTGCTCAAGCCGTCCTGCACTATGCTGATCTTTAGAAATTTCCGAAAATCCACTGTTTAATTACTCCGCCAATGCTCTTCAGTTTGCGTTTGGATCCAATGTTGGATCCCTGCGCCCAGAACTTCTGGTTTAACTGGCAAAGGTAGCCTAAAACCGCCGCGTGCTGAGGAGTTGAGTACCCGGCAAACTGCTTAGGGAAACTCTCCGTGTTGTAAAGCTCGGGCGGAACAAATTCCGAAGTCTCGTAATTTACTAGAGGACGTCCGAGACGCACGTTAATCTCGCGTCCGGCCATATGGGAGCTAAATACTTCTTTAGCCATTCTCTGGATGCCCGGAAGCGTAGCCCCGCCTCCCGTGAGCACCACTCCATAGCCCAGCTGCGTGTGAAGGCTCTTGTCGCGAATACGGTAGTAAATCTTTTCGAGAATATCCTGAACTTTGACGTCAATAATCGCAGAAAGCGCTTGTTTGCTCAAGATCCTTCCGCCGTCATCACTGTACCCCGGCGCCGTCGGAAGACGAATAAAACTGTCTTTATCCTTTCTAGCGTCGTAACGGACCTGTCCCATCTGCAGCTTCAGCTTTTCGGCCGCTTCTTGAGAGAGGTGTGTCTTAATTGAAATCTCATCGGTGATCTGCTGACCGCCCATCGGATGAACCGCGGAGTACTGCACCGCCTTATCAAAAAACACCGCTACATCGCTCAAATCAGATCCGATATCAATCAGCGCAACCCCTAAATCGATTTCTTCCGGACGAAGCACGGCGGACGCAGCTGCCAGAGGATTAAAAATCAACTGGCTGTCAATCAGTTCCAGACCGGTTCTGCGGATGACTTTATTGAGGAACAGGCACTGAGCGCTCTGCGCAGTCACGACGTGCAGACTGCCTTCGAGTTTCTTGCCCTCCATACCGATCGGCGTACGAATACGGCGTGCGTAGTCGACGGAGTATTCCTGAGGAATCACGTCGAGATAGCGCATCGACGGCGGCAAAGTCACCGACATGGCTGTATTCAGAAGGTCGTCAATGTCCTTCTGTTCGATTTCGCCCGAGCCCACAATCGTCTGCTGAATGCAGTTATCCGTACGGATGTGCGGGCCGGAAATACCGGCCGCAACGGTTTTAACGGTTGTATTCGCGGTTTTTTCAGCTTCTTCTACTGCCGCGCGGACACAATCAACCGCCTGATTGATATCGACGACTCCGCCTTGCTCAATGCCCTCGCTCTTGCACTCTCCGAGGCCCTCGATCTTAAAAGTGCTTGAACTGACCGGAGACGCGATCATACACACAACCTTTGATGACCCGATGTCCAAGCCCACCAACAAATCGTTTGATTTATCTGCCATTCTTTTTATCCCCGGTATCCTGAACAGTGTCTTCAGGAGAAACGGTCTCTTCTTCCGGTGCCGGCTTCAACACTGCAATCCCTTTTTCATAGCGCGCATCTAACTCTGTCGGTTCCGCGCCGATTTGCGCGGAAATAGCCGGCAGAGATTCGATGATTTTGATTAAACGTTCGTCCATCTGGGCAGAGTTTTCGCCCTTCTTGAGAACCAGTTTGATCACCTTGCCTTCAGGACGCTTGAAATGCAGTGTCCAGCCGGAATATTCGGAATAAGTTAATGAAGTTACATCATATCCAAGCTTTCTGCAGGTATCTTCAAAAGCCTGGTACTGTTTATAGATTTCCATGCGGCGGTCAACGGGGCCGAAGATTTTCGGAAGCGCACCTTTGCTCTCCGCAATTTCCTGGTTCGCGACAAAGAGCGTGCCGTCCTCGGCGAGCAGCTTTTCGTCGCCCCATACGGCGATCGGATGGTGGAGGTAAAGCGTTGCTTGAAGCTGATTCGGCCATACGCGGCCGATCGAAACGTCTCTTACCCAAGGAATGCGCTTAAATTGATCGGCGATCTCGGACAAATCCGCGGTGAAGTAATTCCCGTGGATATGACCGTCGAGCACCTGCGCAACATCCTTGACGTTTATCGCGTCTTTATTGCCTTCAACCTGAACGTCAACTCCTTTCAACAAAAATACCGGCCGCTGAACAAACCAGTACACCGCCGATGTTAAAACCAGGAGAATAAACAGCACTCCGAAAACATCGGCGAAAAGCGAAAAAGTTGACGCGCTCCAACGTCTCATCCCTTAACCCTTCAAAGAAGCGCGTGCCGCGACTTGTTTAACGAGTTCTTCATACGAAATACCGCAGGTTCTCGCGGCGAGCGGAACCAAAGAGTGCGGCGTCATGCCGGGCGCGGTGTTGATTTCAAGCAGCACAAAGCTGCCGTCATCACGCAGTATCACGTCAATACGGCTCCAAGCGTCGGCGCCGACGGCCAAAGCGGCTTTCTCAACAACGGCCTTAATCTTTTCGGTTACGTTCTCAGGCACTTCGGCCGGGCACACATAGACGGTCTCATCGGAGAAATACTTGTGTTCAAAGTCATAGTCTCCGTCCGGAGCCTTAATTTCAATGATCGGGAAAGCTTTGAGACCTTCGCCCATATCTAAAACGGCAACAGTAAGCTCGCGGCCGAACACGTACTCTTCGGCAAGTACGGTCATGCCGGCTTCCTGAGACTTAGCAAAGGCTTCTTTGACCTGATCCACGGTCGCATTTTTAAGTTTGTAGAGACCCAAGCTCGAGCCTTCTTTGCTCGGCTTAATCACGAGGTTTCCGTTGAAACGGCGATGAGCCTCTTCGCAGTCCGTCTCGTTTCTTAACACCATACCGCGAGGAACCGGAATGCCTTGAGCTTCCCAGACGGCTTTGGTCATTTCCTTATCAATACCGATGGCGCTCGCCTGTACGCCGCTTCCGGTGTAAGGAATCTTCAGGAATTCCATCACGCCCTGAATGACGCCGTCCTCTCCGCCCTTTCCGTGCAAAATCAGAAAAGCGCGGTCGATACCGGCCAAATCGGATAAAGGCTGCTCTGCCGGATCGAACTTAACCACATCGGCACCAATGCTTTGCAGTGCCTTGAGCACACCGCTTCCGCTCATCAAAGAAACTTCACGTTCTCCGGAAGATCCGCCCATGACGACGGCGATTTTTCCAAGATCCTTTACATCTACGCTTTTCATTCTTTACTTTCCTTGTTTCATGAGTTTGCCCGGAACCTCTCCGATGTTTCCTGCACCCATGACGAGAACAACGTCGCCTTCTTTGACGTTGTTATTAACGAGTTCCATAACTTCATCCGTATTGCCCGCAAACAGCGGTTCGACTTTTCCGGTTAAACGGATCGAGCGGCAAAGACTGCGGCTGTCAGCGCCGAAGATTTTTTCTTCGCCGGCCGGATAAACGGCTTCAAGCACCAGTGCATCCGCATTAGAAAGCACTCGAACCAAATCTTCAAAGCAGTCGCGCGTACGGGTGTAGCGGTGCGGCTGGAATGCGACAAGCAGTCTTCTGTCAGGATAAGCCCCGCGCGCGGCAGCAATTGTCGCGGCCATTTCCGTCGGATGATGACCGTAGTCATCTACAACCAGGAACTTTTCTCCCTTAAGGCTCTGAGCTTCACCCCATACGGCAAAGCGGCGGCCCACGCCCTTAAAGGTTGCGAGTGCTTCTTTGATGGCTTCCATCGGAACGTCCAGCGTCAGCGCGACGCCGATCGCTGCCAGAGAGTTCAGAACGTTGTGAACACCGGGAAGGTTCACCGTGATCTCTTCCGGAGCAGCACCGTCGCGCACCAGCGTAAAGTGCATCTGCGTTCCGTCCGCGCGGATGTTTTCTGCACGGATCTGAGCATCTTCTCTGAAGCCATAAGTCAGAATCGGTTTAGTGATCTTCGGCAGGATGGCGCGAACGTTTTCGCTTTCGATGCACATGACAGCGCGCCCGTAGAAGGGCAGTCTCTGAATGAAGTCTGTGAAGGCCTTTCTCAAATTTCTGAGATCGTGCCCATACGTGTCCATGTGGTCTTCATCGATGTTGGTAACCACAGAAATCACCGGAGACAAGTTTAGGAAGGAAGCATCCGACTCATCGGCTTCCGCTACGATATACAGACCTTGTCCGAGTTTGGCGTTGGAGCCGGCAGCATTTAAGCGTCCGCCGATCACAAACGTCGGGTCCAGACCGCCTCTTTCGAGAATGCTTGTAATGAGAGAGGTTGTCGTCGTTTTGCCGTGTGTTCCGGCAACAGCGATGCCCTGACGCAGACGCATGAGCTCGGCGAGCATGATGGCGCGTGGCACCACCGGAATATTTCTGTTCTTTGCCTCAACTACTTCAGGGTTGTCTGCGTGAACCGCAGTAGAGGTCACAACCACGCCGGCATCTCCGACATTGGATGCGTCATGGCCGATAAAAATTTCGGCGCCGATCGAGCGCAAATGCTCGACTGCGGCGTTTTCTTTTAAGTCCGAACCGGAAACGTGGTAGCCGAGGTTAATCAGCACTTCGGCAATACCGTTCATACCGGTTCCGCCGATACCCACAAAATGTATTTTCTTAATTGCGAATTTCACTCTTATTCCTTGTTCGATACGTATTCAATAAAGTCCGCAACCGTGGCGGCCGCATCGGGCTTGCCGAGCGCCTTTGCCTTTTTTGCCATCTCAAGCAGTTCTTCTCGGTTGAGGCCTTCTAAAAGCGCAGTGAGTTTACCTGTAGTCAGCTCACTTTGGGGCAAATAGATAGCGGCTCCTGCCTCCTGCATGTATTTGGCGTTTCCGACTTGATGGGAGGTCGTCTTCGTGACCAGCGGAACCAGAATGGACGGCACTCCGGCGGCAGTCAGCTCGCTCACGGAAATTGCCCCGGCTCGAGCCAGAACGACGTCGGCCCAAACATAGGCAGCCGCCATGTCTTCAATGAACGACACGACTTGGGCTTCGATGCCCAGCGCGGCATAGCTTGCCTTAACCTCTTCCACGGCTTTCATGCCGCACTGATGAATGACCTCAGGACGCTTTTCCGGCGGAAGTGCGGCGATCAAGGACGGGACATTCTGATTAAACACTTGGGCGCCTAAAGAGCCGCCGAAGATCAGCAGTTTTAATCGGCCTTCTCTGCCCTGATAACGCTCTTCGGGCGCAGGAATCGCCAGGATTTCTTTGCGGACTGGGTTTCCGGTCACGACGCCTTTATCACCGGCAAGCTTAGCCGCTTTCCCGTCAAAACCGCACATCACGCCGGCGGCGTTGCCCTGCACCATCTTGATCGAAAGCAAAGGATCCGCGTCGCTGTTCATCAGAACATACGGAATACCTTTAAGACCAGCCGCCAAGCAAACCGGCACGGCGATATATCCGCCGGTTGAAAACACGGCATCCGCATGCTTTTTAGTCAAAATCGTTCGGCTCTGAGCTATGCACTTCAGGAGCTTAAAGCCACCGAAGAGCATGGTCTTCAGGCCCTTGCCTCTCAGCCCCTGAAAGTCCAGAGCCGTAAAAGGGATCTTCTGGCGCTCGACAATGCGGCGCTCCATTCCCTGTTCGGTGCCGATCCAGGAGACGGTCCACCCGCGGGAAATCAAAATTTTTGCGACCGCCACTCCGGGCATGACGTGACCGCCGGTACCGGCAGCCGCAATCACTAAATGCTTACTCATACTTTTCCTCCCTTCATGGTGACCTTATTCTCATAGTCAACTCTAAGAAGAATGGCCACAGCCGCCGTGACAGCCATAATTGCCGAACCTCCGAAACTGATGAACGGAAGGGTCAGGCCTTTTGTCGGGAGCAAACCGCTCGCCACGCCGACGTTAATAAATGTCTGAACTCCGATCCAGATACCGATCCCCTCGGCGACCAGTCCGGAGAAAATATGTTCCAAATGAATAGCGGTTCTTCCGATTTCGATGGCTCGTTTGACCAGCCAGAAAAGGAGAACCAGGATCAGCATCACACCGGCAAAGCCCAGTTCCTCGCCCACAATTGCGAGAATAAAGTCGGTATGAGCCTCCGGCAGATAGTGCTGCTTTTCAATCGCGTCGCCTAAGCCGACGCCCCAGCTTTCGCCTCGTCCGAAGGCAATCAGCGAATGGGAGAGCTGATAAGCCTTGCCCTGAGCGTTCGAGATTTCCCAAGGATCCAGGTAAGCAAAGAAACGCGCCGCTCGCCAGCTTGCCGCAAAGATCATGAAGACCAGTAGCCCCAGAACGCCGACCAGCACCATGATGAAAACCGTCAGGTTAATGCCGCCTAGAAACAGAATGCCCATAGAAATGGCCAGCATCATGACATAGGCGCCAAGGTCGGGCTCCTTCAGTACGAGGAAGCCCACGAGCCCCATCACAAGCAGCATCGGCAGAAGACCCTTCTTCACGCTGTGCATGTAATTTTGTTTACGCACGGTAAAGTCGGCCGCATAAATCAGCACGGCAATCTTCATGACTTCCGTCACCTGAAGATTAAACAACCCGAGCGGGATCCAGCGGCAGGCACCGTTCGTCGACTTACCGATGCCCGGAATAAACACCGCGCCGAGCAGGAAGAGCCCGAATAGGAAGAACGGGAACGCCATCTTCTTCCAGGCCTTCATCGGAATATGCCAAACAATATAGGCGCCGAAGAGCGCCACCACAAGCGAAATCACGTGGCGGACAAAGAAGTAATGCTCGCTGATGTGGTACTTCGGAGAGTCTCCTAACGAAATAGAAGCCGAAAAAACCATCAGACAGCCGAGAAGCATCAAAGAGAAAACGACGAACAAAACACCGTAATCCGGAGGTACCGGACCGATATCCCGCGGCTCGTAGTTCAGCGCGGCGGCGTTGTTGTAGTCGCCGACACGTGTGACGATATCGTCGGCGTCTTCTTTCTTACGTCGTCTGATCAGCACAGCTGGCCTTCCTCTTCAGCGATTTCTTTCGCAGCAGCGACAAACTGCGCAGAACGATCGGCGTAATCCTTAAACATATCCCAGCTTGCGCAAGCCGGAGAAAGCAGAATCGTGTCACCGGGCTTAGCCATCGCACGGGCTTCTCTAACCGCTTCTGCCATGGTTTTGGCATGAGCTTTCAGAAGCCCCGGATAGTCGACTTCTTTTTCAATCAGCGGAGCATCACGTCCGATGAAAACGGCGCCCTTGGCGTGCGTTTCGATCGGAGCCTTGAGCGGCGCAAAATCCTGTCCCTTGCCGTCACCGCCGAGAATCAGAACGACTTTCTTCGGACCGAATCCGGCCAAGGCGGCGACAACAGCGCCGACATTGGTGCCTTTGGAATCATCGACGTAATCGATGTCGGAGGACCTGAGAATGAGCTGAACGCGGTGCGGCTCACCCTTGTACTCACGCAGCGTGCGCAGGATAGAGTCAAGCGGAATTCCGACGGCGAGCGTCAGTGCGGTCGCGGCCAGTGCGTTCATAGCGTTATGCAGACCGCGGATTCTGAGCGCGTTCATCGGAATCAGTAATTCCGGGGAAGCCGAAGCAATGCAGCCGGATAGCCAGACCAGCGCGCCGACGTCAGAGATTCCGAAGTCTCCGATCTTCTTAGGCGCATCGGATCCGAAGGTATGTACTAAATCGGACGGAACGCCTTCGGCAGAAAGCATCGAGCCTGGATCTTCGCGGTTGAGCACACGAACGGTATCGGCAGAAAAAATCTTTCGTTTCGCTGCGGCGTACTTTTCCATCGAGCCGTGCCAATCGATATGGTCTTCGGTGATGTTGAGCAGCGCCGCGCTGTCGCAGTGCAGACTTTCCGTGGTTTCGAGCTGGAAACTCGACAGTTCCAAAACCCAAAAGTCAGGCAGTGTTCCGACTTGGCGGTGTTTTTCCAGCTCGCCCAAGGCGTTCGGGCCGACATTGCCTGCCGCAACAACGGATTTGCCGGCCTCTGCGATGATGGCCGTTGAAAGCATGGTGGTCGTGGTTTTGCCGTTGGTACCGGTAATGCCGATGATCTTGGGCGCGTAGCCTGTCTCAGCTTTGAGTTTTTTCAGCTCACGGGCAAAAAGCTCGATCTCTCCAACGACAGCAATACCGCGGTGCTTTGCTTCTTTCACTGCCGGCGCAAAGACTGAGTACTCGGGGGACAGGCCCGGAGAAATCATGACTTCGGAGACTTCAGCAACTATCACGGGAGAAACGGCCCCGCCGAGGAACTTCAGATTCGGAATTTCTTTCTGCAGTTCATCCAGCCTCGGCGGCTGCGGCCTGGTATCGGCGGCAAGCACCTCAAAACCGCGGGATGCGTAAAAGCGAGCCGCGGTACGACCCGAAGCTCCTAAACCGAGAACCAATACTTTCTGACTGACCGACATGATGGATTACCTGATTTTCAGAGTGGACAGACCGATCAGCACCAAAACAATGGTGATGATCCAAAAACGAACGACGACCTGAGTTTCCTTCCATCCCTTCATTTCAAAATGATGGTGGATCGGTGTCATAAGGAAGATGCGCTTTCCGTGCGTAATCTTGAAGTACGAGACTTGGAGAATCACCGAGAGGGTTTCCATCACGAAAACGCCGCCCATGATGAAGAGAACCAGTTCCTGACGTGTAATGATGGCCATCGTACCCAATGCACCGCCAAGCGCCAAAGCGCCCACGTCGCCCATAAACACCTGGGCCGGATAAGCGTTGTACCAAAGGAAGCCTAGGCCTGCACCGATGAGCGCGGCACCTACGACGACGACTTCGCCAGCGCCCGGAACATACGGAAAGTTGAGGTAGGCGGCATAGTCAACACGGCCGACCACGTAGGCAAAGATGCCCAAAGCGATACCGACCAAAGCGCTCGGCAGAATGGCTAAGCCGTCCAGACCGTCTGTGAGGTTCACAGCGTTGCTCGTGCCCACAATCACGAAGTAGCTGAGGACGATAAAGCCCCAGATGCCGATCGGAAGCGATACGTTCTTAAAGAACGGAATCAGCAGATTGCTTCTTTCCGGAAGAGGAATAGAGGTAAAACCGCTCTCCATCCACTGAAGCACCAAACCCCAGATGTGTTCATTGCCCGGTGCCGCAACAGAGAAAGCCAAGTAGACGGAGGCAATGACGCCGACAAGCGATTGCCAGAAGAACTTTTCTCTGGACTTCATGCCCTCGGGATCGTGATGGACTACCTTTCGGTAGTCATCGACCCAGCCGATGGCGCCGAAGCTTAACGTCACAAAAAGCACCACCCAGACAAAGCGGTTGCTGAGGTCCATCCACAGGATCGTCGATGCACCCACGGCAATCAAGATAAGGATGCCGCCCATGGTCGGCGTGCCTTCTTTGACCAGATGGCTCTTCGGTCCGTACTGACGAACAGCCTGACCGACCTTGAGTTTTCTCAGTTCACGAATTACCGCCGGGCCTAATGCCAAGGCGATAAAGAAAGCAGTAAGTGCGGCTAAAACGGCGCGCAGCGTCAAATAGTTAAAAACGCGAAGCCAGCCTAAAGAAGTCGAGTCGGCCAGCCATTGAATCAGAGCGAGCAGCATTTAGTTTTCCTTCGGTTCTTTTTCTTCTTGTTTGTTCCAGGTGCGGACCAGTTCGTCCGCGAGTTTGAAGAGCTTCATGAAATTCGAGGCCTTAAAGAGCACGGCATGCGGACCCTTGACCATCTCTTCCTTCAGCGCAGCGAGCAGTTCTTCCTGTGTTTCAAAGTGACGCGCACCTTCGCCGTAACCTTCGACGGCATCAAGCATGCGGTTGCCGATGGAGAAGAAGTTCTCAATACCGCAGCGGCGTACAAATTCGCCTAACTCCCTGTGGAACTGCGGACTCTGAACGCCGAGTTCTCCCATGTCGCCCGCGACAAAAATCTTGGGCAGCTGGTATTCGCTCAGCATATTGACTGCGGCATTCATAGAGTCCGGGTTGGCGTTATAGCTGTCATCGATGACTACGGAACCATCGTCCAATGTCACGACTTCGCCGCGGTGGCTGACGGCTTCAAAGTTTTCCAAACCCTTCTTGATATCGCAGAGATCGCGGCCCATCGCAAAAAGCACGGCGGCCGCATTCACGGCGTTCACAATGTTGTGCTTGCCGGGTACTTTGAGTTCGATATCAATTTGGCCAATCGGCGTCACCAATCTGAATGCTGTCCCTTCGACTTCGCAGGCATAAACATCACTGTCCGGCGTTCCGAACGTCACGACGCGATTGTTGCCGGCCATCTTGCGCCATTCAACCGCAAAGGGATCGGCGGCATTGATGACGGCTACGCCCTGACGCGGAAGCTGAGCAAAGACTTCACCGTTTTCTTTGGCAGTCTCTTCTAAGGAAGCCAGGAACTCCTGATGATCGCGCATCGTGTTGGTCACTGTGCCGATCGTCGGCGCAATCGCCGAGACGAGCGGACGCATTTCGCCAATATGGTTCATGCCGACTTCAAAGCACGCGGCCTGATGTTCGGGACGCAGTTTCCAAAGCATCAGCGAGACGCCAAGCTCATTGTTCAAGTTGCCTTCGGTTCCGACCCAGGCACCTTCCTGGAAGCGTTCTTTGATGATGGATAAAACCATCTGCGTCGTGGTTGTCTTGCCGTTTGAGCCGGCAACCGCGATCACGGGCAGGTCGAACTTCGAGCGCCATTTTTTAGCGGAGTCCAGCAACGCTTCGCGCGTGTCTTTCACCAAAACCTGAGGAAGGCTCACCGGTACAAAGTGCGTCACGACCGCCGCCGCTGCGCCCGCATCGGAAGCGGCCTGCACGAACTCGTGGCCGTCCCGCTCTCCTTCAATAGCAAAAAACAGCCCGTTGGGTCGGACTGATCTCGAATCAAAACTGACGGAGGAAAATTTAATCCCCGGAGCACCCTTGATCTGGATGTCGGAGCCGAGCATCTCGGCAAATTCCCCGATCGTCATTAACGCTTCATTCATTTTTGTTCCTTAGTTTCCGCAGGGCTTCGCGTGTCTCTTCGACGTCAGAGAAGTGGTGTTTAACACCTTTGACTTCCTGATAATCTTCGTGGCCTTTGCCGGCAACGAGGATGACATCATCGGCAGCGGCATGTTCCGCGGCATATTCAATGGCTTTTCTGCGGTCTTCAATAACCGTGCAGGGTTTGGTTGTCCCTGCTTGAATTTGTTTCAGTATCTCTTTCGCATCTTCGCTTCTCGGGTTATCCGACGTCAAAACGACTTCATCGGCAGCGCACGCGGCCTGTCCCATTAGAGGACGCTTGCCGTGATCTCGGTCTCCGCCCGCGCCGACAACAATCCAAATGCGTCCGCCGCGTGCTTCGGCTAATCCCTCCAAGGCTTTAATCGCTTGGGTCACGGCATCCGGTGTGTGGGAATAATCCACGGCAAAGATTGGGCCGTGATCATCGCGCACGATCTGCATTCGCCCGGCCGGGGGCATGAGTTTTGCGGCTTCTTTAAGTACCGTTTCGATTTCAAAACCGACGGAAATCATTGCGCCCACCGTGCAGAGAAAGTTCTCCACGTTAAAGAGGCCTAAAAAGTGCGCTGCAACCGGGAACGTATTTCCTTTAAAGCGGACTTCAAATTCCAGTCCCTCTCGGGTATGGCGGATGTTCTCGGCAGACAGGTATGCCGGTTGATCTCCTTTGGCAGAGACCGTCAGGATTGCTTTTCCGGCGCCTTCAGCGGTCTTCATAATCTGCTGAGCCGGCTCACCGGACTGATTAATCACCGCGGAGGCAACCGTCGGCCAGCGGAACAGGATCTCCTTAGCCCGGAGATAGTTCTCCATCGTTCCGTGATAGTCCAGGTGGTCTCGCGTGAGGTTCGTAAATACAGCTGTTTTGATTTCGGTTCCGTCAAGGCGCCCCTGTTCCAGGCCGATTGAACTCGCTTCCATCGCAAACGCTTTGCAACCGCGGCTAAGCAGCTCGGCAAACTTTGCCTGAAGCGTGAGCGGATCAGGCGTTGTCATCGACACGCTCGGAAGGACTATGCCGTTCAGCGTGCATCCTAACGTTCCGATGCTTGCACACGGTGTTCCGAGTCGATTCATCAGATCGGCGATCCAGTTGGCGGTCGTGGTTTTGCCGTTGGTGCCTGTCACGGCGATTCCGATCATCTGAGCGGTCGAATTGCCGTAGTAGGCAGCCGCAATCGGACCGAGAGCGCGATAAAGGTTGTCTATTTCGATGACGGGCACCGAGCACGGGCCGATATCGCCTTTTTCAGCAACCACGCAGGAAGCGCCGGCGCCGCAGGCTTTTTCAATAAAAGCCCGGCCGTCGGTGTGCACGCCCTTCACTGCAAAAAACACATCGCCTTTGCGGATTTTCCGACTGTCTAAAAGCAAAGCCGCTCCCGCGGGAGCGAATCGCTTAATCTCGGCGGCAACAGCTACGGCATCAACCATTGGTCTTCCCCTTTATTACGTGATCTTCTTTGGCTGATTTCAAATTTGTCCTTGACGGCGCCCTCGCGCGGGCGCGGTTCGATTCTTTCAATGCATGAGTCTTCGCGGGCTGCGCCTTAGCTTTGGCAGGCTTCTTATCGTTCTTAGTCACCATAAAGTCTTCGGGGCGATCCGGGTTGACCGCCATCAGACGCAGCGTCTTCGAGACCATCTCGGAGAAAAGCGGTGCGGCAGCCGTCGAACCGAAGTGTTTACCGATCATCGGTTCATCGATCATAATGCCCACCACAATCTGGGGATTGTGTGCCGGTGCGTAACCCGCAAAGCCTGCAACGTACTTTCTCACGTACTGGCCGCCTTCGACCTTGTAAGCCGTACCGGTTTTACCGGCAGCGGTGTAGCCTTCAACGCGAGCTCTGAAACCGGTTCCGCCCTTTTCTACCACTTTCGCGAGCATGTCACGCATCTGACCGGCGGTTTTGGCACTGTAGACCCGCTGCGGTTCACGGTAAGCACGATCTTTGTAAATAGAGAGCTCAATCATGTCCCCGTCACGTGCAAACACCGTGTAGGCACGGACTTGCTGAAGCAGAGAAACCGTGACGCCGTGACCGTAGGACATAGTCGCCTGCTCGATCGGACGCCAGTTCTTTGCAGGACGCAGACGGCCGGCCACCGCACCCGGGAAGCCGATCTGCGGCGAGTGGCCGAAACCGAGCTTGTCGTAGTAAGACCACATGACCTGCGGCGTCATCAGGAGCGCCACTTTAGACGTACCGATGTTGCTCGACTGCTGAATGATGCCGGAAACCGTCAGCTCTTTACTGTAGTGAGAGTCCCCGATCGAATGACGGCCGAAAGACATGGAGCGTCCGATCTGGAAGAGCGTATTCGGCGTGACTTTCTTTTCTTCGAGACCAGCGGCAACCGAGAACGGCTTCATCGTCGAACCCGGTTCATATGTGTCCACAATGGCGCGGTTGCGAACGCCGGTGCGCGAAATCTTGCCGCGATTGTTCGGGTCAAAGCTCGGGTAGTTCGCAAGCGCGAGAATATCACCGGTCTTCGGGTCGGCAATCACAATGGAGCCGCCTTTAGCTTTCAGATTCTCAACCTGACGACCCAGGGCTTCATAAGCAAGGTTCTGGAGGCGGGAGTCGATCGTCAGCGTAATGTTTTCGCCGTTCATCGGCTCTTTGAGCCAAGCGTCTTCCACGATGCGGCCTAACCGGTCCTTCATCACGCGGCGTGAGCCGGGTTTACCGGCCAAGCGTTTTTCCGCAGCCAGTTCAATGCCTTCAATACCGTTTCCGTCCAAACCGGTCAGACCGACGATCTGAGCAGCCGCTTCGCCGTCCGGGTAGCTGCGCAGGAATTCTCGGGTGGAGTGCAGGCCCGGAATTTTCATATCCAGCACCTTCTCGGCCGTTTCAATCGGAACCTGACGCTTCAAGTAGACGAAGGTACGTTTGGAGTTAAATTTTTTCCTAAGCTCGGAGACCGGGACATCCAGCGTCTTAGCAATTTCTTTGAGCTGAGAAGTCGTAATCTTAACGTCCTGAGGAATAATCCAAAGGGCTTTGGCGGTCACGCTCGTTGCCAGCAGCGTTCCGTTGCGGTCATAAATCTGACCGCGCATCGCAGGCACTTCGATCGTGCGCTGGAAACGCATCGCACCCTGCTTCTGCAGGAATTCCGTATTAAAACCAAGCTGAAGCCAGCCGATGCGGACGCCGAGCGCGGTAAAGCACAAAAGCAGCATGAAATAAACAAACTTGCTTCGGCCAGGCTTGATTTTCAGGCGCAGGAGGTCCTTAACGCTGTCATCGTCACCGCGTTTTTCTTCCGTCGGCATGAAGACGTTGTCCCATGCATCTCTGAGCCACTGCCTGATTCTCATTTTTGAGCTCCGGAAGAGACGGCGTTCTTATCCAAGATAATCACGCGACCGTTCTCAGCAGGGGCCAAGCCGCCTTCTTTCGCGCGGGCTTCGACTTGACGGATTTGCTCCAGGTTGGAGATTTCAAGTTTGAGGCGAGCCCTTTCGTCCATCAAAGAATGATGGATCTGCTGCTCATGTTCGAGCTCGATGAACAGCTTTCGGGCGTTGTGGCGGTTCTCTACGACTTTAAGTCCGCATGCAAAAAGGACCAGCTCCAAGATCACAATCATCCCGACCAGGAAGCGGAACTCATTCATACCTGCACTCCCTGTTCAGGCCACGGAGCATCCGTCCGGGATGCGCCGCGAAGCACGGAACTTCTGGCGCGAGGATTTTCCTCGCATTCTTTTTCCGAGGGCAGGATGCGTACGGCACGATTAAACAGCGGCTGCGGCAGCTGCGAAGGCAGCAACGGGCGGGCTACGCTCCCGACTTAAAGTGCCGGTGCGAAGGCAGAAGCGGCAGACGCGGGTCGATACAGGAGGCCGGGTTGGCCGCAGCTTCAAAGAATTTCTTAACGATGCGGTCTTCCAGCGAATGGAAGGAAATGACCGCTAAGACACCGCCCGGAAGCAGCAGAGAGCCGGCAGACTCGAGTGCGCGTTTAAGCTGCTCGAGCTCTTGATTCACATGAATACGGATCGCCTGGAAAATACGTGTTGCCGGATGCTGGGCGCTGTCTTTCTTGTTGCGCGGGAGCGTAGCGGCAATTAAGTCCGCAAGCTGCTTAGTGCGCAGAATCGGTTCTTTGGTACGCACCTTCTCAATGGCCTTAGCGGCCTTCATGGCGAAACGTTCTTCTCCGAGGTCCTTAAATACCTTGGCCATCTCGGCCGCATCGGCGCGGGCAATCCATTCGGCTGCCGTTTCTCCCGCGCTCGTGTCCATGCGCATGTCCAGAGGACCGTCAAAGCGGAAAGAAAATCCGCGTTCCGGATCATCAATCTGCGGACTGGAGACGCCGATATCAAGGAAGATGCCGGTGACTTTGTCGATGCCGATCTTTGCCAATTCCTCTTTCATAGAGGCAAAAGGGGCATGAATAATCTGAAATCTCGGATCTTGGATCTGAGCGGCGGCTTTAACGGCTTCTTCGTCGCGGTCGAACGCGATCAGGCGCCCCTGCGGGGAGAGCTTTTCCAATATCAGGCGCGAGTGCCCTCCACGGCCGAAAGTACCGTCGACATAGACGCCATTCGGATCGGTTACCAGGAGTCGGGGTGACTCTTCAGCAAGTACCGGGCGATGAACCAAGACCTCTGCCTGCACAGAAAACTACCTTATTTTTAAAAATTGAATTGGGCGGCGATATCCGATAGGTTTTCTGTCATTGCTTTAGCTTCGCTTTCCGCAAGCTTCTCAGCGTCCCACAGCTCAAAGTGCGAGCCCAATCCCACAAGAACGATCTCTTTGGAAAGACCGCATGCTTTTCTTAACTCTGCAGGCACCAGCAGTCTGCCACTGGCATCCATATCCACGTCCACAGCAGAGCCCATCACGATTCTTTGAAAGACTCTGGCCGAGTAAGGGAGTGCCATTAATTCGGTTCTCTTGGTTTCCCAGACATTGCGCGGGTACAGCAAAGCACACCCGTCAGGGTGCCGGGTAAAGGTCATTTGGCCGGAGCACAGCTGCGCCAGAGCCTCTCGATAACGAGAAGGCACCGACAGACGCCCTTTGGCGTCAAGATTGATGTGCGGAGAGCCTTGGAACACGACTAAAACGAGACAAAAATCTACCTTTTCTAAGTCTCAATTTTAGCCACTTTTTTCCACTTTCCTCCACCAACTCTCACATTGAGCGGAAGTTATTCTTGTTCTTTAGCTTTCGCTCTATTTAATTAGTTGAATATAAAAGAAAAGATAGAAGAGCGAAGTCCGTCTGTAAGCCGGATTCTGTGTGCCGCCAAAGGCAGCATGACAATCATTCATCTAGACTCGGGATCACTCCCGAGTTCGAGCCATCTACCCGCAGCCTCGCCGAGCAGGTTCATTAGCTGCCTATTTGATGTTGCTCCCCGTAGAGATTGCCCGTTTCAACCGAACTGAATCGGCTCGTCTCTGTTGCTCTAGTCCTCGCCTTTCGGCGGAGAGGTGTTACCTCCTACGGTGCTCTGTGGAGTCCGGACTTTCCTCCGAGGTCTTTCTCCCCTGCGATTGTCCGACGAACTTCGCGGTGCAACTTTAATTAGATTCCTTCGATTCCGCAAGTTTCACGAACTTCCTAAAAAGCCTCGTTACACAAAACAGGCATCAAAATTGCGTTAATTGAGCTCGTTCTAATGACCAAATCAAATAAAAGCGAGCTGTTTTTCTGTAAAATTTTTCAGCTTTGCACTCCATTGAAAAAGTCGTGAAAAATAAGATCATTAGAACTATTTTCGGGGCTGGAATTATTGCGATCGCCTCATCTGCTTCTGCTGAAGACTCCGGTCGTTCGGTTTGGGAAGCAATTGTCGATACCCTCCCCGCCGGTGTTGTTTCCGAAGAAAACTCTTCAGGAAGCTACCTTTCCGACACTTGGGTCGGAATGAAAACTATTATTTCCGAAGGTTCCTCCGGATTGCTCCTTCCCGCCTACACGATTCATCCGGGATATGCATACAAGACAGAGAAACGCCACAACGAAAACGGTTATACGTGGGGCGGCGGTATTTCGCGCAACTTTATCGACAGCCGCGGAAACCGCAGAATCATGTACGCTATGGCCTTCTCCGATTCCCACAACAACTTTGAACCGTTCATGGGCTACGGCTGGTTGTCCCGCTGGAGACTCGGCAGCACACCTTTCTATGCGGAAGCCGGCTACACCATCGGTCTGACCGCCCGCGGCGACTACAAATGGATTCCTTTCCCGGCGCCGCTGCCTTTGGTCGGTGTCGGCACGGACAACTTCAGCATCTACGGAACCTATGTTCCGTTCTCCGACATCTTTTTCTTCTTCGCCAACATGACGTTTGACGATCGCAAGACTCGTCATATGCCGGACACGCCGAAGTCGCTCTTCTCTAATAAGGTACTGATCTACGCCGGCGGCGGCTGGCAGAAGACAACGCTGAAGGGCACGCCCAAACCGTCTTCTATTTCTTCCGACGGGGCTTACTCAGCCGGTCTGCGTTACTTTGTCACTCCGGAATGGGCCTTAGATTTCTCCGTTAACCGGTCCGGTACACACGGCATTCATGCTAACGGCAGCAAAGTCGGAAGCTACAAGCTCACGAGCTACAGTCTTGCTGTTCAGTATCACTTCAGAGCGGCCGAGCGCGTCAAACTTTATGCCGGTGTCGGTGCAGGCTACTTCAGAAGCGACCAGCAGGACTTCAAGGAAGGCTGGGGTGCGAAGAAAGACATCTTCACTCCGGTTATTCAGGCCGGCGGCACTGTTGCGATCACGCGCAACCTTCACGTAACCGGCGGTATGGACTTAGGCTTCCCGCGTTACAAAGCGCACAGTCCGACGGACGACAGCTTCTCGATGCGCCCGTCTCCTGTGACTTTCAAACTAGCGCTCGGTCTGGCCTTCTAATAATCAAGCCGTTATACAAACTGCCGCAATCCTTTGGAGCGCGGCAGTTTTAATTTAGAGGTGCGATAGCCGCCATCTTCATAAGGGACCAACATTCGCCCACTGGGTTGTATAGACGCACAATAGGCACTTAGTTACCCGATTTGTACTCGGTTTCCCGTATAGGTGAGTAAAAAGCCTGTATAAGGTTAGGTTCACTTATAAGGAGAACCTATGAACTTCGGAAAAATTGCTTGGATTTCTGTCCTAACAGCTTGGGTTTTAGCAACGCTTTACGGTGCGCTGCTCGTCACATCTGCCGGCAATGCGGAATCTCAGGATTTCGGCCAGCTCTTGACATCCTTCGTCAAGAAAATTTCCACTGCGGAAAACTAATCATCGTCTAGGAAACCAAGAAATCGCTGCATCTTGAAGTTTCGCTGAGGATGCAGGCGTTGCAACAAAAGTCTGCGGTTTCAAGTACTCCTTACTTTCGGCGAAAAAAATCTGTGTTCTGCTGCATCAGCCTTTTAAAAAGGACTGAGGCCAGCCTTTGCTGCGGAGATCCCCTCGTAGACCCTCCGCTTTTCTTTTGTATTTCCCAGCACGACTTCTCGAAATTCGCTGATATATCCTCCGAAGTGTTCTCGAATTTACATTTCTTGATATTCGAAAACTTATCTTTCGGCCTCAAGCTCTGCGAGTAACCTTCTGTATAGATTTTCCGCTTCCCTGCCCATTCGACTGAAGTACAGTTCTGCGTGTCGCAGCTGAATTAATCTATCCTTTAGGTTTTTCCTTTAGCATGAGCGGATTAACCTATCCCGCTTGAAATTACTATTTAATTCATTTCTAGGAGTTCTTTTCATGGATCAGAATGAAGTACTTTTTGACAGAGCCCAGAAGTCCATTCCCGGCGGCGTTAACTCCCCGGTTCGTGCCTTCCGTTCTGTCGGCGGCGCTCCCCGCTTTATAAAAAAAGCATTAGGGCCGCATATGTACGACGTCGAAGGCAAGCAGTACATCGACTACATCGGGTCTTGGGGTCCTATGATTCTCGGTCACAACAATCCCCACGTCATTGAGGCTGTTAAAGAAGCTGTCGACAACGGCTTGAGTTTCGGTGCTCCGACCGTCGGTGAAATTGACATTGCCGAAGAAATTAAGCGTCTCATTCCTTCCGTTGAAGAAGTCCGTCTCGTCTCCTCCGGCACCGAAGCCGGCATGAGCGCTATCCGTTTGGCCCGCGGCTATACCGGCCGCAATAAGATTGTGAAGTTCGAAGGCTGCTATCACGGCCACAGCGACTCCCTGTTGGTTAAAGGCGGCTCCGGCTTGCTGACGTTCGGTACCCCGAGCTCTGCCGGTGTTCCCACTGCTGTCACCAACGACACAATCGTTTTGGAATACAACAATCCCAAACAGCTCAAAGAACTCTTTGACAAAGAAGGCGACGAAATCGCCTGCGTGATCGTTGAAGCAGTTGCCGGGAATATGAACATGGTTCCCGCCACTCAGGAATTCCTCGAAACTATGAGAGAAGAAACCGCTAAACACGGTACCGTCCTCATCGTCGACGAAGTCATGACCGGATTCCGTGTTGCTCTCGGCGGCGCCCAGTCTCTGTATCACATCGATCCGGACATTACGATGTTCGGTAAAGTGATCGGCGGCGGCATGCCGGTTGCAGCTTTCGGCGGCAAACGCGACATCATGAACAGCGTTGCTCCTTTGGGCCCCGTCTATCAGGCAGGTACCCTTTCCGGCAACCCGGTCGCCGTTACCTGCGGCCTGGCTACGCTTCATGAAATTCAGCAGCCTGGTTTCTACAAGCGCCTTTCCGAACAGACCGCTAAACTCGTCAAGGGCTTAGGCGCAATGGCTAAGAAACACGGTGTCGCCTTCTCAGCTCAAAGCATCGGCGGCATGTTCGGTATCTACTTCCGCGGCAAGTGCCCGACTTCTTTCAAGGAAGTCATGGAATGCGACGCCGATCGCTTCAAGACTTTCTTCCATGCCATGCTGGATAACGGTGTTTATTTGGCACCGAGCATCTACGAAGCCGGTTTCGTCTCTATTACTCACGACGATTCCGTCATCGCTCGTACGCTCGAAGCTGCTGACGAGGCCTTTGCCAAAGTCAAACGCGTACATGGTTAATTTGTTTGTTTAGACACTTTGTTGTTATGAGATTTGCTTGGCTTTTGCGCTTCCTTTTGCTTTTCTTTGCCGTCTTTGCTTTAAACGCACAGGCTCTTCCCTGGAAGAAAACCGAAGCGGTCAAAGCCGAGCTTATCTCTCAAACGACTTCGGTCCAACCGGGAAGCTCCATCCGTTTAGGCGTGCTGCTGACCCAAGAGCCGGGCTGGCACACATATTGGAAAACGCCCGGTGACACCGGACTTCCGACCACCATCGACTGGTCTCTGCCCGAAGGCTGGAAGGCGGGATCCATTCAATGGCCTACGCCGAAACTTTATGTCGTCGGCGATCTCACCAATTTCGGATACGAAGACTCGATTCTTCTTCCTGTCTCAATTTCCGTTCCGGCATCTGCCAAGGAAGGGGGGTACGTCGCTAAAGCGAACGTCTCCTGGCTGATGTGCGCGGAACAATGCATTCCGGGAAGTGCTTCGTTTGACGTTCCCGTTAAAGTCTCGAACGCCGAGCCGGCCGCTTCTCCGAACGCCGGGCTCTTCCAAACCAATGACGGTTTAACGCCTACTCCCTTAAAAACGGTTTCCGCTCAGATTGATCCGTCCAATCGCGCCCTTTCCGTCACTTTCAAAACCTCTGAACCTTTCAATCATTTTTATGTATTCACCGAAGGGGAAGGAGCTGTTGATTACAAAGCGCCTCAGTCGGTTTCTAAAAACGGGGACGAAGTCACCGTCCGACTTCAGGGCACGGAAGAACTGAAAGCAGGTGACACCTTATCCGGCGTCTTTTCCGCTGACGGCGGACCCGCTCAAGGCGGCTGGTCCGGCAGTTTTTCTCATGTTTTAGTAAATGGAACCGTGACACCACCGTCGGCATCCTCCGATAACACGGACGTCAACCTAACCGTTTGGCTCGCCGCCGGTATGTCTTTCCTCGGCGGTTTGATCCTGAATTTAATGCCCTGCGTCTTTCCCGTTTTGTCTCTGAAAATGCTCAGCCTTGTTGAGCACCGCGGAGACGGAAAACTCGCACTGCATGGTCTTTCCTTTACCGTCGGCGTCCTCATTTCCATGACGTTGTTAGCCGGCGCCTTGATCGCCGTAAAAGCGGCCGGAGCTTCCGTCGGCTGGGGCTTCCAGCTGCAGTCGCCTTGGTTCGTAGCCTTGCTGGCGCTTCTTTTTGTCACGATCACCTTGAACTTGGCCGGCGCCTTTGAATTTTCCGGCGTAAGAATTTCTTCTACAGGTCAGACTTCCGGTGCCTCCCTGGGCGGCAGTTTTGCAACCGGCATCTTGGCCGTCGTCGTTGCCTCCCCGTGCACGGCCCCGTTCATGGGAGCTGCCTTAGGCTACGCGCTCTCTTCCTCTGCACTGGAGTCTTTTGTTGTCTTCCTCTGCCTTGGGCTGGGCATGAGCCTTCCCTGGCTCCTGCTGGCGCTGTTCCCGTGCCTTACTGCCTGGCTGCCCCGCCCGGGACGCTGGATGAGCATATTCAGAACGGTTATGGCCGTTCCGATGGCGCTCACTGCGCTTTGGCTCTTCTGGGTTCTTTGGCAGCAGGTGTCGATCTCAGCACTCGGAGTCTATCTCTTAGCCGCCGCACTTTTAGCTATAGCTTTAGTTTTGTACGGGCGCCTGCAGTTCGGTAAAGCAACATCAAAAGGCCTCATGGCTTTTGCCTTTATCCTCGGCGCCGGTGCATATGCAGTCGCCGCTTCTCCGCTGCTTGAGCGCGCCCCTGCTGAAGTGAGCGCGGCCGATGCCTGGTCTCCTGCGGCTTTACAAGCTGCGCTCGATGAGGGACGCCCAGTCTTTGTCGACTTCACCGCCTCTTGGTGCGTCACCTGCCAGGCCAACAAGCTGGCCGTACTTGATCGAGAAAACGTGCAGAGGGCCTTTAAGGAGCACAACGTCAAGCTCCTCATCGCCGACTGGACGAATCGAAACGCCGAAATTTCTAAAACTTTGGAATCCTTCGGCAGAACCGGCGTCCCGCTTTATCTCCTTTACGCCCCGGACGGCACTGCAAAAATCCTCCCCGAGCTGCTCACACAGGACATCGTGGTCGACGCACTCAAAGCGCTTCCGAAAGGCGCGCCAAAGTAGGCATGAATCCTCACCATATTGAGTAAGAATCAAAGAGTTAAGGTCAATACTAAGGGTTTTTACGGAGTATAGTTTCTCTAACTTTTGAATTGGAGAAATAACATGATTCTTAGAAAATTAACCCTTGCTCTCAGTGCGGTCGCACTGAGCTTTTCTGTAACCACATTCGCTCAGCAAGCTGCACCTCAGCCCGAACAACAGACTCCGACCAATCCTGCCGGTGAAGTCATCGGCAAGTTAGCAACCATGGGCCATATGCAGTTCGGTGACTTCCCCGTCACACAGACCGAACTCGACAGAGCTTCTGAATTCGTTCAGGCTCGTGCCGCTCAGACCGGCAAGACTATTACTCGTGACCAGTCTCTCGTTGCTTTAGGCTACATCGCCGGCCAGCTCGGCGTTTTCATGCAGCTCCAGGGCAACGGCCAACAGCAGGCTCCCGATGATGACTTAGGCCCGACACCGCAGGCTGTTCCTGCTCCTCAGCCGGCTCCCCAGGCAGCTCCTGCCGCTCCTCAGCCCGCACCTCAGGCCAACAACCAGCTTCCTCCGGGAGCAGTTCAGGCTCAGCCGATCGAAATCATTCCTAACGGCATGATGATGGGCAACGGTCAAATGATGGGGAATGCCCCGATGATGATTTACGCTCCTGAAGTCGGCGCTACCGGCCAGGCTCCTGCTGCAGCTCCTGCACAGGCCCAAGCTCCTGCCCAGGCACCTGCCCAGGCACCTGCTCAGGCTCCAGCTCCCCAGTCTGCACAGCAGTAATTCATATCGGGCTTCCTGAAAGCCTATAGTGATAAGCCTCCGTTCGCCGCGGAGGCTTTATTTTTGGGAAAAGAAAATATGTCAGATATGGAAATGGATCCGCTGGCCAACCGCTCGTCTTCAGGCTTGGATTACAGCACTCTTCTGGAAAAACTCCTGCAGCAAAACGGCTACACCTCCGATAACAGCAAGCACGGCTTAAAGAGTGCGCTTAAAGACTATGAAGCAGTGTTTCACAGCGGTGCACCTAAGTGGCTCGACCTCGTCTGGCCCTCGATCGGCGTAAGCCTCCTTCATCTTGCTTTATCGTTTAAACAGCCCCTGCCGGAAAATGTCGATCTTCCGCAGGAAGCATTAAAAAACGGCCTTCGCTAAGTTAGTTCGCGAAGGCCGCAAGAGGTAAAGAATTCTGTTTCTTACTTATTTTTTCCAGCCGTAGAAATCTGTAAGGACGTCCCAAGCCAATTTCTGAAGGAACTTGGCATCTTCAGGCTTCAGCGGTTTTTCGCATTCGCCTAAGTAAGTCATGCCTTCGGGACTCTTCTGGAAAAGAAGCCCGTAAAGCATTGCTCCGTACAGATAAGAGCCTGCTGCTGTCGGATGGCTTTTATCCTTCTGATGCATCAGAAGATCCGGGCGCTGCTTCAGGCTTTCTGCAAAGGCCAAGCCGACCGGCAAAACAATCGCATCATTTTCATTGGCAGCCGTAATAATGGCGTCTGCCAGTTTCTTCGTATCTTCAGGCTTGTTTTGACGAGCCCAAGTATCAACAACAATCGGTTCGGCACCCTTTGCCTTGATGGTGGCAACGTGCTGCTTCAAAAACTTCTTGAATGTCGGAATGCTCTTTTCTGCAATCGGTTCCGTCGACATACCCTGCAGAATGACAACATCAAACATCGGATTGATCAGATTGCCCTTCTCATCTTTCTTGGCATAAGGATCCATTTCATGCGGACCCATGTACTGTTCGACATCATGATAGGAGAGACGGCCGGAGCTGATCGTAATGATGCGGGCTTTCCAATCCTGTTTGTTTTCTCGTGTCAAGCCTCTCAAATAGCTGTGAACACCGCAGTTATAGAAGCTGTAAGAGTTGCCGACGATCAGGCCGGTTTTCGGTGAATGATTTTTGATATCGGTCACTTTCGGAGCAACCGAAGTTTCCAAAGCAAAGGCAGAAGAACACAACAGCGCTGCTGTTAAAGCGGGGATGAGGATTTTTTTCATTTGATTCTCCGACGGGCCCGCAAGGGGCCCGTATGTTCATGAGAGTTAGCCTAAGAAGACAACGTTGGCGATGAGGACGGTGATCATACCGGCGATCATCGGAATCCAAGTACGGCGGACAATAGCCATCGGAGAGACACCGGCTGCACCGGCAACCGCGATGATGACACCGGCGACAGGAGACATAGCGCGGAGCATGCCGGAAGCAAACTGCATCGGAGTAACGAAGGCGGCTGCAGTACCACCGAGACCGTTGGCAACTTCAGGAGCCAGAGCTGCGAAGCTGGAGAAGGCACCGACACCGGAGCCGGTCAGGAAGGTAACGATACCGACAACACCTGTAAGAACAGCGGTCATACCGTTGAGGCCTAAGCCCATGCCCTGAGCGTGTGTAATCAGTGCGGAGATCAAACCTGTAACTTTCAGGCCGGTGGCAAAGAATTCAGCGCAGATAATCAGAGCAACGATGGAGGAGAACATACCGCCCATGGCTTTGAAGATGAAAGCACCGTCGGCAAGAACCGGCTTAAAGTCACGACGTCTGATGAGTTCAACGATGATTGTGAAGACCCAAACGAGAAGCAGAGCGCTAATGGTGTTGAGCTTGACGGCAGAGTAGACGAGCTTACTGAAGACGATCATTAAAGCGATCGGCAGGACCGGGAGAATGGCGTACCAGCCAGGAACATTGCGAAGGTCGTCTTTCTTAGTCAGAATGGCGTCGGAATAAACGTCGTCGTTCTTCTTGTCATAGTACTTCTGAACGAAGTAGTGGCAGATTGCGACAACGATCAATGTCGGAATGGCAACCGGCAGCTGGCACTGAACGAAGTAGATAATCGGTTCTAAGCCGGCTGTCTGAGCGGCAAGGTTAGCAGTACCGGAGGCCGGCCCTAACGTCATACCGGCAGATGTACCAATAACAGCGGCAGAAGCAGCGGCGGAACATCCGACAGCGCGAAGAATCGGGAAGAGAGCAACCAACAGCAGCATAGCCAAACCTGCGGCACTCGGGATCACAGTAACCAGAGCCTGACCGATGAGGTAGCCCATTACCAGAACGAGATACGGAGAGGACAAAGCGTCCAGAGGTTTAACGCAGACACGAACAAGAGCGTGTGCAGCGCCGATTCTGTCCATATAGGCAGCGTAACCGCCGGCGACCATAATCAGAAGACCGATGCCGGAAGTCTGTTTAGTTGCGATAGAGCGAAGCAGTTCAAAAATATCAAACCATACGAAGCCGGAAGGTTTAACGCCTTTCGGCAGGAAGCCGTGAACACCGCAGATCACGGCAAAGCTGATCATGGCCAAGCCGGCAAACAGCAGGACCATCGAAGTAGACAATCTTTTAATGATCGCCCAGCCCGCCAGGATAGTGACGACCAGGGCAAACCAAGGCAGAAGTACTGTCATGATTATTCTCCTAAGGTTTCAAATTCTTTATTTAATTTATCGAGGGAAGATTGGATAAAGGCTTTCTTGTCAGCCACCCATTGTTCGTTGAGATGGTTTTCGGCGGTCTGCTCTTTGAGCATGCGTTCGAGCTCGGCGGGCTGAGGTCCGCCTAAAGTCTTACGGTTGTGAACGATGGAAACCGGATTTAAGGCTTCTCGGAATTCTTCTTCACTCATCGGGAATTTCGGATCGCCTTCCGGGAATTCTTTTTCGATGACTTCCTTGTAGATTTCCTGCATCTTGGCGTACGGGAAGTCGAGCGGAAGAATGTTGTTGGCGCGAGCATAGGAAACAATGTGGCTGGCTGCGTGGTGGCCGATACGGAACGGGACGCCGTATTCCTTCATCAGACGGTCGGCAACTTCCTGGCTGGCCGTCCAGTCGCTGTTAAGTTCTTCTAATGCACGATCTTTGTTGATCACGAGTGCTTTGAGAACTCGGTTAAACATGGTAAGAACTTTAACCGCATGAAGAGCTAAAGCACCATTGAGTGTCTGATTCTTCGGGTCAATCATGCCGCTCTGGAGATTGTGAGCGCGGAAGAGCTCGGCCTGAGCTTCGCCGATCACGGAAGAAGATTCCGTTCTGCAGTTATTCACTAAGCCGGGATTGCGTTTCTGCGGCATTGCGGAAGAAACGTAGGTGTTGTCGCCGCCTTCCTGCAGAAGAATCCAGGGACGAGCCTGAGCGTACTGAACCATCAGGTCTTCCAAGAACACATTGATATGCAGACAAATGCCGGTGAGAATTGAAGCGAACTCGACGGGCAGATCGCTCTGACCGATCTGTGTGGCGTCGTAAGCGTTTTCTGCGACAGCTTCAAAGCCTAAACGTTTGCACATGGCTTCGCGGTCCAGCGGCCAGCAGGTACCGTTCAGGACGGTGCTTCCCATCGGGCAGCGGTCAAGACGGACGTAGAACTGACGAAGCTTCTGCGCATCGCGGCTGAAGCCGGCTAAGAATGCAAGAAGGTAATGCGCCAAGCTGTTGGGCTGAGCAGCAACACCGTTGGTGTAGTTGGGGACAACCGTTTCACGGTTTTTGTCCGCCAGGTCGGTCATGGTTTCCAGCACGGCATTCAATGCGTCACCGACTTCGAGAACATGGTCGCGAAGAATGGCAGAACGATAAGTTGCGTGCATATCCTGGCTGGAACGGCCGGCGTGCATCAGCGTGATCACGGGATCTGCTTTTTTGAGCATTAACGGTTCAAACGTGATGTAGGTCTTAGCTCTCTTGGTCGGATCAGCGTCTCCGTCGGCTAAAACTTCACGAAGTGCCTTGGCCGCTTCTTCGGCGATCGGCATCGGCAAAAGACCTTGACGAGAGTTGATCACGAGCGTGGCTTTATTGATTTCGCCCAACCAGAAGAACTCGTCTCTGACTGTCATCTGTTTTTCTCCTATGTTTTGAGGTTGTTTTTTATTATTTTGATGAGCCGGCCTCAAAACTGACAGGCGAAATCGGAAACGCTACTTTGCGTTTTACGCAAAGTACTTGCGTATTTGTCGCTTTTGTTAGAAAGTATGTACAGATCCTCGATTCCCTTTTTTCGCATCATGTCAAAACTAGACGACCTCAGTGCCTGGCGCCTTTTTTGCAGCTTGTGCAATACCCGAAACTTCTCTGATACCGCCGGAGAGTTTGATGTAGAAGTCTCAACCGTCTCTCGCGCGCTGACCTCCTTGGAAAATGCTTTGGGGCAGACGCTCATACTCCGTGTGACAAGACCCCTGCAGCTCACGGAGTCCGGCCAGATCGCCTATGAGCATGCTTCGAATATTCTTTTGCAGCACGAGGAGATGGTCAAGGAGCTGACACAGAGCTCGGCCGGCATGGCAGGAAAAATTCGCCTCTCTTTGGCGCCCGGCTCCGTTGCGGTCTACATCCCGATGCTAATGGAATTCAACTCTCAGTACCCTGAGATCGTCTTTGACATTGTCGGCGGCGGAAACGTCCAGGACATCCTTCAGTACAAGGCCGACATCTCAGTAGCTAGCTTTAAATCCAAGGATCCGCGGATTGTGTCTTACTCAAGAGGACGCAACGTCTATGTGCCCGTAGCTTCGCGCCGCTACATCGAAGAGCATGGAATGCCTCTGCATCCCAAGGATTTAGCCGCACACACAGTTTTGGTTTATGACGGTTCAGTGCGTTCCGCCACGCGTTACTTAGAAAACGGTGATAAACGCGAAGAAGTGAAATGGAAACAAGTACTCAGAGTTTCCAACATTCTAGCGATTAAAAAGTCTGTCATTGACGGGCTGGGCATCTCGGTGGATTTGCCGCTTTTTCACTGCGCACAGGAAATTGCCTCGGGCATTCTGGTCCCGATTCTTCCCGGCTGGGTCCATCCGCCGGTGGAGTGCTTTGTGTGCACTTCAAAAACAAATTGGCGCATCCGCCGCCACCGCGTATTTCTGCAGTGGTTCCAAACGCGCCTGGTTCAATTTTTCAAAAGCAAAGAAGACATGGTGGCGCCTTTCTGGGACATCCCGCAACGCACCATCGTCAACGAAATTTAGAGTCCTCGGGCTGCATTGATCGCATCGCGAGTCTGCATCGCGACCGCTCTGGCTTTTTCTTTGAAGTCTTCGTCGGAGGATGCATAAAGAATAGCTCGGCTGGAATTGATCACCATGCCGGTCTTCTGCGCGTTCATACCGCTCTGCACACAGGCATTGATGTCTCCGCCCTGAGCTCCGATGCCGGGAACGAGGAAGTTTAATTCCGGCGTTAAGGCACGAACACTCGCGAGTTCTTTCGGATAAGTGCCTCCAATCACAAGGCCGAGCTGACCGGTGGTATTCCACTGCTCTACTTTTTTCGCAACTGCGTGGTAAAGCGGCTGGCCTCCGCAGTCGAGCATCTGGAAGTCGTCGCCGCCTTTGTTGCTGGTGCGGCAAAGGATGAAGGCACCTTTGTCCGGATACTCAAGGTAAGGCTCGACGGAATCAAAGCCCATGTAAGGAGAAAGCGTGACGCAGTCCGCTCCGAAACGTTCGAAGGCCTCCTTAGCATAATGCTTGGCAGTGGAGCCGATGTCGCCGCGCTTAGCATCAAGAATCACGGGAACTTCCGGATATTCGCTGTGAATGCGGGCAATCAGTTCTTTGAGCTGATCTTCCGCGCCGGAAGAAGCAAAGTAAGCAATCTGCGGTTTAAAGGCACAGACCAAATCTCCGGTCGATTTAACGATATCCCAGCAGAAGTCCAGGATGGCATGCTTGTTGCTTTCAAACTGCTTCGGGAAACGTTTGGGATCGGGGTCTAAGCCGACGCAAAGTAATGACTGATTGGCATCCCAGCAGTGCTGAAGCATATCGGTGAATTTCATAGCTTTCCTCCAAACGTTCGAATTGTGTTTGAGCACGGATTTTAGCAATCCGGCTGCAGAAAATAATGAAAACGTCCGTCGCTTGTTTAGCAGGCGAAAACTCACACGAACTTAGAAGTGTTCCTACACCAGCGGAGTTCCGGTACCTTCCGTCTTAGCAGGTCTCTTGAGAAACAGATAGAGTACGAGCGGTAAGCAGATAAAGCCGGACATTCCGATGATAAACTTATAAGAGAAGTACGCAGTCATTGCGCCGCCGACAATCGGTCCCATCACGGCACCCAGCTGCTGGGCTAGATAAGACAGTCCAAAGACACGTCCTTTGTCGTTGGCATTCGTGGAAACTGTCAGCACCGCGTTAATGGCCGGGAAAATGCCGGCAAAGGCTAAGCCGCCGACAAAGCGCCAAATCGTAAACCACTCAAGCGAGTTCGGAAACACCTGCACAATCCCGAACAGTCCGGCGCCGAGCAAAGACAAATAAAGTACGGGTCGATAGCCCCAGTTCTGACCTAAAATGCCCCAGCCCGGAGAAGCTAAGACGCCCGAAATACCCGTCACTGAAAACACAATGCCGGAAATCAAGACGATTCGCTCCATCGAACCCTGCAGCTCCGCCACGTAAAGCGGCATGATCGGCTGCTGCATTAAAATGGTCAGCTGCACCACGCCGGCGCAAATCAGCATGCGCTTAACTGCCGGAATCCTGCATAAAGAGAAGTCCCAAATCTTGACGGGTTTGGCATTCGGATCGGGCTTCCTCGGTTCCTCTTTAACAAAAAAGAGCAAAGCTAACGTGATCAGGAACAAAGCGGCGGCCGCGATAAAGAACGCCATACGCATACCGAATTGATCCGCCAGCAGGCCGCCGAACAACGGCCCGAGCACGCCGCCCGCTGTCATACCGCCCTGCATAACGCCCATGCAGAAACCGAGTTTGAGTTTCGGAGATTCTACAGAGATGATCGCAAGCAGCGCAGGCCACAGACCCGCGGATAAGCCTTGAATAAATCGAACGCCGAGCAGCTCCCAAGGATTCGTGACCAAGCCGCCTAAGAAGTAAGTGATCGCCAAGCAAAATCCGGCGCGCAGCGCCATAAGCTTGCGGCTCTTTTTATCAGCAAGCGCGCCCCAGATCGGTGCCATGATGCCGCTGACAAGGAATGTGATAGCGAAAATCGCACCCGACCACATATCCACGTCGGCTTTCACGACACCCAAATCCTGAATGAGATACATGGGCAGGAAGGGAATGAGCATCGTATAGCTCATGGACATTAAAACGGCGCATGTGGTCAGAAGACCGAGTATGAACTTCCATCGCATATCTACACTTCCTGTCCTTCTTATTCGTCTTCCTTTCGATTGTATGCCAAATATCTTTCATCAGAGAATGCGGTTAACCGCTAAAAAGCAGCCCCGTACGCCTCAATCTGCTTCCTCGAAACAATGACTTTCGCTTCTCGCGCATACGAAAAAAACACCCGTCGGTACGAGACCTCCGGGTGTTTAATTAACTTAACTCAGCGGATGATTACATCATGCCGGGCATTCCGCCCATTCCGCCGCCCATGCCCATCGGGGGCATTGCAGGTTTGTCTTCAGGCATGTCGGCAATCATGCATTCTGTTGTCAGGATCAAGCTGGCAACGGAGGCCGCATTCTGCAGAGCGGTGCGGGTAACCTTAGTCGGATCCAGAACACCCATCTCGATCATGTCGCCGTATTCACCGGTCTGAGCGTTGAAGCCGAAGTTGCCCTTACCGTTTGCGACACGGTCAACAACCACGCTGGGTTCGTCACCGGCGTTGCGGACGATCTGACGCATCGGTTCTTCCATAGCGCGGAGAACGATCTTGATACCGGCGTCCTGTTCGGGGTTGTCGCCCTTGATTTCCTTGATGGCCTGTTTTGCACGGATTAGAGCAACGCCGCCGCCGGCAACAACGCCTTCTTCAACAGCAGCACGTGTGGCATGCAGAGCATCTTCAACACGGGCTTTCTTTTCTTTCATTTCAACTTCAGTAGCAGCACCGACCTTGATCAGAGCAACACCGCCTGCCAGTTTGGCAACGCGTTCCTGAAGTTTTTCACGATCGTAGTCGCTGGAAGTTTCTTCCATCTGAGCACGGATCTGTTTAACACGAGCTTCGATCTGGTCTTCCTTGCCGGCGCCGTCAATGATCGTGGTGCTTTCCTTGTTGACTTCAACCTTCTTAGCAGAACCGAGTTCGGCAAGTGTGGCCTTTTCAAGGGTCAGACCGACGTCGCTGGAGATAACGGTACCGCCCGTCAGGATAGCGATATCTTCGAGCATGGCCTTACGGCGATCGCCGAAGCCCGGAGCCTTAACGGCAACAGTCTTCAGAACACCGCGGATGCTGTTGACAACCAATGTGGCCAGAGCTTCGCCTTCAATGTCTTCTGCAATGATGAGCAGAGGACGGCCGGACTTAGCAACCTGTTCAAGGATCGGGAGAAGATCGCGAATGTTGCTGATCTTCTTTTCAACCAAGAGGAGGTAGGGGTTCTCAAGGAGAGCTACCTGCTTGTCAGGGTTGTTGATGAAGTACGGAGAGAGGTAGCCGCGGTCAAACTGCATACCTTCAACAACTTCGAGTTCGTTGTGCAGGCTCTTGCCGTCTTCAACAGTGATAACGCCTTCCTTGCCGACTTTTTCCATGGCTTCGGCAATGATGTCGCCAATTTCATGATCGGAGTTAGCAGAAATAGCGCCAACCTGAGCAACTTCCTTGCTGGTAGTTGTCGGCTTGCTGAGGGAGTGGAGCTGTTCGATGGCAGCGGCAACAGCTTTGTCGATACCGCGCTTCAGATCCATCGGGCTCATACCGGCGGCAACATACTTCATGCCTTCGTCAACGATAGCCTGAGCCAAAACGGTAGCTGTCGTTGTACCGTCACCGGCGTTGTCGCTGGTCTTGGAAGCAACTTCTTTAACCATCTGAGCGCCCATGTTTTCAAACTTGTCTTTCAGTTCAACTTCTTTTGCAACAGAAACACCGTCTTTGGTAATTGTCGGACCGCCGAAAGCGCGTTCGAGAACAACGTTGCGGCCTTTCGGTCCGAGAGTTACCTTAACGGCATCGGCAAGAACGTTAACGCCGTTGACCATACGGGAACGAGCGTCATTACCGAACAAAACCTGTTTTGCTGTCATTTACTTAATCTCCTATTTCTAAATTCTGTACTAGGCCGTCTTATTCGAGGACACCCATAATGTCTTCTTCACGCATTACGAGGTATTCGTCCCCGTCGACCTTAACGTTCTGGCCGGAATACTTGCCGAACAGAATGCGGTCGCCTACCTTAACATCCATAGGGATGAGCTTGCCTGCTTCGTCACGCTTGCCGGGACCGACAGCGAGGACAACACCCTGATCAGGTTTTTCACCGGCTGCTTCAGGGATATAAATACCGCTGGCTGTACGTGTTTCGGCGTCAACGCGTTTAACAATAACGCGGTCGTGCAAAGGACGAATCTTCATCTTTAAAACTCCTATTTGTGTTTATCAAAGCGCTAGGCTTTACCAATATTTCCTTATATGAGGCTATGCAGTCTTTTTTCAAGGCCGTTCTCAGATAGGTGTTTATACTAACAAACTCTGTAAACAAATGTGTTTCAAATGCGACGTTTTGTTAACAACATGTAATGTCGCGTAAAAATGGCATTTTTGCTCGAGTGTGTTTTGTGAGGATTAAAGTGGTTAAATTTAGCGTCGTCGCCCTGTCTTTTTTCATTTTTTTCTCCCCTGCCGGTCAGGCAGCCTCCAAAAAATCAGCACCCTCCCTTCCGGCGCCGATCCAAAAAGCGCTTAACTCCTGCAAAGTTCCTAAAGGCGATTTTTCGCTGTCTGTCATTCCGCTCTCCGACAAAGGCACTACGCTAAAGTTCAACGGCACTGCGCCTCGCGTACCGGCCTCGAGCGCCAAAGTCATTACTTCAGCCGCGGCGCTGCAGCTTTTGGGACCGGCCAAGGTTTGGACGACGCGTTTTATCTCAGCAGAAGAGCCGGATAAAAACGGCGTGCTCAGCGGAGATCTCTATTTAGTCGGGCACGGTGCGCCTTCCATGACCATTGAGCGCTTTTGGCTTTTGGTCGACAACCTTCGTGCTCGCGGTGTGAAAGAAATCAAGGGAAACATCATTGCGGATCGTTCTCACTTCGATGTAGCACCGCATGATCCCTTCGCTTTTGATGGAGAAGGCAACCGTCCCTACAACTTGGGACCGGATGCTCTGATGGTGAACTCGCGCTCTTTCTTCATCAAAATCCGCCCTGATAAAGAGGCCGGCGTCGCCTACCTTTATCCCGAACCCAGAATCGCAGGCGTGAAGCTCCCTGAAAGCATTCCTCTTAGCAAAGAAGGCTGCGGCGCATGGAGAAAACAAATCAATCCTGATTTCTCCAACCCGCTTAAACCTGCGTTCAAAGGAAAGTTCCCACTGAGATGCGGTCCGAAGGACTACTTCTACACCAGCCTCTCCGCCGACCAGTATCTTCAGGTCGTCTTTGCCGATATGTGGAAAAAAGCCGGAGGCACCTGGAAGGGCAAAGTTGTTCAGGGCAAACTCCCTGAAGACTCTGACGACTACAAAGTGCTTGCTTCTTCCTACTCCGAGCCTTTGACAAAACTTGTCTACAACATGAATAAGTACAGCGACAACATCATCGCTCGTCAGCTCTTCCTCGCTTTAGCTAACACTCAGAAAGACGAACCCAAAAACTTAGAAGGAGCCCGTGCCGCCGTCTATGAATGGGCCGCCTCATTAAGGATTCCCGCCTCCTCACTCAAAATTGACAACGGCAGCGGACTTTCTCGCACCACCGCAGTCTCCACAGACGCCTTCGTGACAGTTCTGAAACACATGTGGAACTCCCCGCAAATGCCGGAATTCGTCTCTTCGCTTCCCATCTCCGGCGTTGACGGGACCATGAGAAAAAGACACGTCGCTCAAGGCAATGCCCACATCAAAACGGGCTATATCCAGAACGTCCGTTCGATCGCAGGGTATGTCCAGACGAAAAGCGGTGAACGTTATGCCGTCGCGGCCATTGTCAACGGTCCTTCCGCGATCAATTCCATACCCGTTATGGACGCCGTAATCTGCTGGGTTTACGACAGATGATAGACTTTTCAGACATATAGATATCCTTAAAGGGAGGTAATTTCAGTATGGAAAACAAAATTGAAGCCGTAGTTCGTGAAAATGTTGACACTGCCCTCGAACAGGCTGACGAATTCCTGAAGCAGGCCTCCGCCGCTACCGGCGAAGAAGCTAAAGAGCTCCAGGCAAAAGCTAAAGAATGCCTGGCTCGTGCAAGCAGAAACATGAAGAGCTTCTATGACAAGACTTCTGAAGAAGGCAGAGAAATTGCCGGTGAAGTTAACGACTGCGTCCGCTCCAATCCTTGGCGCGCTGTCGGTATCGCAGCTGTCGGCGGCCTCCTGCTCGGTCTCCTGGTTGCTCGCAAGTAATTCTTCCCGAGGCTTTCGGAGATAAATATGTCAGATAGAAATAACGCCGATCCCGGACTCTTCACCATCCTTAATCAGGTGGTTGACGGTTTGGCGACGCGTCTTCAAATTGCTTCTATCGAGCTCTCCGTCGCCAAAAACAACGCGGCAAAGACAGCCGTTTACACTGTCCTTGCCGCCCTTTTCGGCCTCTTTGCGCTCGTTTTTATATCGGTCGCACTTCTTGTTATTTTCTGGGAAGATCACCGCGTTTTCGTCTCCTGCTGCATCGCAGGCGCTTATCTGCTCCTGTTCCTTTTCTTCTTAGGCAAAGCCCGCAACCTTGCGGCCAACATGCCTTATGCGTTTGAGGAATCTCGTCAGATTTTGGCAGCCGACGTCGCTGCTTTCCGCGCTTCCTGCAATAAAAAAGCAGGCGTCGCCACTCAACAGCCGGTCGATCCTACCAAAGAGGAGAACAACAATGCAGGCAAATGAAGACGTTGCTCGCAAGCTTGCACAACTGACCGTCAAGGCAGGTGAACAACGAGCTCAGATCCAAGACGAGCTGACCTATATGCGCAATAAACCCGCATCCGCTGTCAAAAACATCGGAGTCGACGCGGTTAAAACCATGCAGGCCTTAGGTTTAACCAACCCGAAAATTGCCATTCCCCTGGCTCGAACGGTGTTTATTCCGGCCGCAGTCGCAATTGCAAGATTGGTTCTTAAAAACGGCAGCCCCAGACGCTACCTTGGCGCGGCGCTGATTGCCGCAAGCTCATTCGGTATATTCAAAGGTATCGAATACGATGAGAAGCACCCGATTGTGAAAAAGGATCCTACAGGTCCTTCATCTAAGTAGCCTTCTCACCGCATACGAAAAGACCGCCGGAACAGCGGTCTTTTATTTTGGGTGCTTCTTTAAGGCCGGCTCGCCGCCGGCCTTAAAGCCTTAACTTTCCTTTTTCTTAGGGTCGTCTGCAGACGGCAGCTTGGTAATCAGGATACGATCCAGACGGCGTCCGTCCATGACCATGACTCGGAATTCCCAGCCGTCCCATTTGACTCGATCTCCGGTACGGGGCAGACGCTCCAGAAGGAAGATCACCATACCGGCAACCGTCGTGTAGCGGTCTTTATCTTCGTCCGGAACTTCATCAATATCGAGCAGGTCTTTGAGTTCGGGAATCGGCAGCAGGCCGTCAACTTCGTAGCAATTTTCGCCCTTCTGAATAATCTGAGCATCTTCAGGCGCATCCGGCTTAAATTCGCCGGCAATGGCTTCTAGGACATCGTGCGGAGTAACGAGGCCTAAGATTGCACCGTATTCGTCAACGACCATCGCAAGCGCTGCGTCGCTCTTTCTAAAGGTGTCCAGAAGCTCCATTCCGGAAATGGATTCAGGAACGTAGAGTACCGGTTCGTAGTTCACCTTGAAGTTTGGTTTACCGTCGTTGACCATCTGCTTTAAAAGCAGACGAGTGGTGACCACGCCGCGAATGTCATCCAGGCCTCCGTAACAAACCGGCAGGCGGGAATGCTGAGAGTTGAGAACCTTCTCCATATTGACTTCGCGTGTATCTTCCAAGTCCAGATACTGCACCTCGGAACGCGGCACCATCAGGGACGCAACGGCGCGGTCATCCAAACGAAAAACGTTTTTGACCATCGTGTGTTCCTGCGCATCGATCACACCGGCCTCACCGCCTTCATCAATCATGGAGTGAATTTCTTCTTCCGTGATCTTTTGATCGTCCTGTTTAATACCGAGGATCTTAAGAAGCATCTCCGTAGAGAAAGAGAGCAGCTTCACGAAAGGCATCGCCAGGATGGCCAGCCAGTGAATAGGTTTGGCAACCAAGCGGGAGATCGCATCCGCACCCATCTGACCGATACGTTTCGGAACCAATTCACCGATCACGATGGAGAAATACGTGATCAAAATAACCACCACAGCCATTGAAGCGCCGCGTGCAGTGGCGGCCGGGATATGAAGGGTGTCTAGGAAGAAGTTAGAGAGCGGATCTACCAAAGCCGACTCACCGACAATACCGGAAAGAATGCCGATGGAAGTAATACCGACCTGGATGGTAGAAAGCGCTCTCGTCGGATTTTCAGACAGTGATAAAGCAAGTTCTGCACCGCTGGCGCCTTGGTCTGCCAGCATCTGCAGTTTGCTACGGCGAGCGGTAACAATGGAGATCTCGCTCATGGCAAAAAAGCCGTTGAGGAGAATCAGCAGAATTAAACAGAGAATATCGAGCCAGATACTCATGATGGCTGCCTTTCGTCGAGCATTTCAATTAAACCTTGGATGGCGACAGCAACAGTCTGCTCGCGCACGCTCTGGCGATGGCCTTTAAATTCATAACGGCCCACTTCGGCCATTTCGTCTTTGCGTTTCCAGCCGATAAAAACAGTCCCGACAGGTCTGCCCGGCATTGCGCCGTCCGGGCCTGCGATACCGCTGACCGCCACGGCCATAGTTGCGTTGGAGTGACGAATCGCGCCTTCAAGCATCTGTGATACGGTCTGCGTGCTCACGGCCGAGAAACGGTCAAGAATAGACTGCGGAACGTCCAGCATTTCGTGCTTAGCCTGATTGGTGTAGGTCACGAAACCGCGCTCGAACCATTCGCTAGCGCCGGGAATCGACGTCAGGGCTGCACTGATCATGCCGCCCGTGAGGGACTCGGCGGTAACCACGATCTGACCGGTACCGACAATGCGGCGGCTGAGTTCTTTGACTTTATCTTCTATTTCTTTATTCATTGCAAAATCCAATTGGGGGAAGCGGCTCCGTAGAACCCTGCCACCCAGGCCATCGAATTGATGACCAGAATGGCGTAAACAGCTGCAAATATATCGTCAAGCATGACAGTAAAGCCGTTCTGACGGCCTCTGTCCACCACCGATGCGGGAGGAAGCTTAACGATGTCAAAAAAACGGAAAGCAATAACGGATGAGAGCTGCCACCAGAAACCCAACGGCGTCAGAAGCAGGACGACCCATACCGCAACAACCTCATCGACCACAATCGAACCGTGATCGACTTTATTTAAATAAACCGTACTCTTGCCCACCGAGACGCACCCGAGGACAAATATAACCAATGCCGCAGCCCAGATGAAGGAGCGTCCGAGCCACATATCTAAGAGCAAAAACACGCCCCAAGCCGCAAAGGAACCCCAGGTTCCCGGCGCCGGCGTAATGCAGCCGGATCCGAAAAAGGTTGAGATCCAAAGCCAAGGGTGTTGAAGCACGGTTTTAAACGAAGGCGGTGTCGTTTTATAGGATTTCATGAGCCGGCTTCTCCGAAATGGTTAAATGAGGTCGCGCAGGCGACCCCCGAGCCGTTTGCATCAATAATTTTTAAAGGTTCCTCTGCCGGAACTATCTCGCCAATGCGGGACACACGAGTTCCCGCACGCTCTGCAATTTGTTCGATTTCCTCGCGGCGATGAGAAGATGCGGTAAAAAGCAATTCGTAATCATCTCCGCCGGACAAAACACAGCGCTGCTGAACAGCTTCGGGAAGAAGCTCCATCGCGTCGGACTTCGGGAAAGCGGGCCAAAACAGCCGTGCAGATACTCCGGAGCGCTCCAAAATATGCTTCAGGTCCCCGACTAAACCGTCGGAAATATCACAGCAGGCCGTAGCGACATTGAGCAATCCGCGTCCGAGCGTCACACGCGGCTCAGGGAGATCCATACGAGAACGGAAATATCCGAAAAGCGGTTCGGCAAACGTCCAGTACCCGAAAATCTGACCGAGCGCCGCAAACGCGTCTCCCGGAGTACCGGATACCCAGACGTCGTCGCCGACTCGGGCCCCGGCTCGAGTCAGTCCTTTACCGGCAGGCAGTTCGCCCATCGCAGTAATGGAGATTGCGGTGTAGGGTGTTTGCCCGGCCTTGGCGAAAGATTTAACCGTATCTCCGCCGCGAAGCGGACAGTTAAAGCGGCGGGCCTCTTCCAGAAGGCCTTTAGAAAAGCCTTCCAGCCAGTTCTCGTCGATGCGAGGCAGGGAGATAGAAAGGAAAAATGCCTTGGGTTCTGAGCCGACAGCGGCAAGGTCGGATAAATTCACCGCAAGCGCTTTGCTGCCTACCGTGTAAGGAGAGGCATTTTCTAAAAAATGCGATCCGAGCGCCATCATGTCAGCCGTCACGGCCAAACGCATCGGGCCGACGTCAAGAAAGGCACAGTCGTCCCCTGCGCCTTGTGAAGGCCACGCAGACGGATAAAAAGAGCGATCCGTAAAAAAACGGGATATGACTCCGAATTCATCAAGCGGATTCGGAGTCATCGTACAGGCAGGGTGCTCAGGCATTTTTGCCTTTTACAACCTCGTAAGGACGAAGTTCGGGAACCATCTTGTCCAAAACTCCGTTGACATATTTAAAGCCGTCGGAACCGCCGAAGCTCTTGGCCAGTTCCACTGCCTCGTTAATCACAACGCGATAAGGCGTTGTCGTGTTTTTAAGTTCATATGTGCCGATCAAAAGAATGGCTCTTTCAATCGGAGACAACGAAGTCACTTCACGGTCGATATGAGGAGCGTAGCTCGCCTCAAGAGACGGGAACTCTTCGGTAACGCCGTGAAGCAGTTCACGGTAAAAAGCCTGGTCGGCTTTATCAAAGTCTTCAGCTTCCAAAGCTGCAGCATCAATCGCTTCCGGGTCGGTATGACTCATCAGCCACTGATAAACCCCCTGAAGAGCGAATTCGCGTGAACGGCGACGGGCGCTCCGGCCTCCGCGCTTCTTTGCGGGGCTCTTGGCTCCCGTATGATTACTGTCCATCATCTTCTCCGAAATTTTCCATAACGCGCTGTCCGCAGAAGCGGCGAAGATTGCCCATTTCCAGAGCGACGCGAGCGGCATCGGCACCTTTTTCCTGGACGCGGGCCTTGGCCTGCTCTTCGTTTTCAACTGTCAGAATACAGTTGGCCACAGAGATGCCTTCGGTCATAACGAAGTTTGTCACGCCGCGGGAAGACTCATTGGCGACCAGTTCAAAGTGATAGGTTTCTCCTCTGATCACGCAGCCGATTGCAACTAAGGCATCCAGATCCGGATAGCCTTCGTAGAGCATGACGAGGGCACCAGGGATTTCTAAAGCGCCGGGAACCGTGGTCACCACGATGTTCTCGTCTTTAACCCCATGAGCCTTGAGCTCTTCGTAGCAGGATGCAAACATGGCATCGCAGGCCCAGTCGTTGAAGCGGGCGGAAACAATACCGATTTTCAAATCACTGCCGTCTGCATTCGGTTTAATGAATTCAATGGACACATTCTTCTCCGTTAAATTGATAGGCGGAATTCTAACAAAACAGCCTTTGAAATCCTCCGCGAATCGCTCCGCGTTGGGTTCAAAGGCCGTCAAAAATTCAATTATTTATGCTCGGTGAGCGAATACATTCTTTCGATGTAGCGGGCAACCGTATCTACTTCGACATTAACCAGATCGCGCTTCTTGGTGTGCTTGAAAGCGGTGTGTTCGAAAGTATGCGGAATTAAGTTGATGCTGATGCGGGTACCGGCCGGCGTGTCTTCCACTTCATTGATCGTCAGAGAAACGCCGTTGATGGCAACTGAGCCCTTGTAGGCCAGGAACTTGGCAAGCTTCATCGGGCAGCGGACCACTAAACGATAGGATTCGGCAACTTTTTCAAAAGCATCGACTTCGCCGACGCCGTCAACGTGGCCGCTCACAATGTGACCGTCGAGGCGGTCGCCGAGACGCATGGCCTTTTCCAGGTTCACATAGCCCCAGCCGTCCAAGCCGGCGGTTTTGCTCAGCGACTCGGCAGAAACTTCAACCTTGAATTTCTTCTCATCGACTTCAACGACTGTCATGCAGGCGCCGTTGATGGCAATGGAGTCTCCGATCTTGACCGTGTCCAGACCGAGTTCCGGGGCTTCAACATGAATACGCAGACCGTCGCCAATCTCTTCGTTGTCGCGAATACGGCCGACGGCCTGAATAATTCCTGTAAACATAAATATCGTCTCCTTATTTAGCGCACCGGACGGAGCATCAGACGCACATCCGGACCAACTTTTTGAATATCGGTGAATTCTAACGCGACACCCTCGCAAAGGTCTTTAAAAGATGGTAACTCCAGCAGACGGCGTCCGTCGCCTAAAAATACCGGCGCCACATAGATCAGATATTCATCAATCAGACCTTCCATGGCCAGGGCTCCGTTGAGGCGCGCTCCGGCTTCCACATGCACGTCATTGATTTCGCGCTTTGCCAATTCCCGCATCAAGGCTCTGAGGTCGACCTTGCCATCTTTTCCAGGCAGCTCGATGACTTCAACGCCCTGACTTTCAAAGTTCTCCGCGCGAACAATGTCGTAGTGGGCGCAAACCAGCAAGGTCTTTCCACCCTGGAAAATCTTCAGGTCCGGATTGAGACTCAGGTTTGAGTCCACAACGACCTTCAGCGGCTGACGCATCACGCCTTCAAAACGAGCCGTCATCTGAGGATTGTCCGCAAGCACCGTACCAAGCCCGGTCAGCACCGCTCCGCTGATGCCTCTCCAGAAGTGTCCGTCGGCCCGGGCCTCTTCCGAGGTAATCCACTGGCTCTTTCCGTTTGCAAGCGCCGTGTTGCCGTCCACGCTCATGGCCATCTTGGTGCGGACCCAAGGCATACCTTCTCTCTGACGCTTTAAGAATCCGCGGTTGATCTCTTCGGCTTCTTCCGCTTCCAGACCGCACTCGACTTTAACGCCGGCTTCTTCCAGCGTCTTGAGACCTTTACCCGCCACCAAAGGGTTGGGATCTTTCAGGGCTGCAACCACGCGGGCAACCTTCGCATTTTTAAGTGCTAAGGCACACGGCGGTGTGCGGCCGTAGTGCGAGCACGGCTCCAGCGTCACGTAAACCGTTGCGCCCTCCACGCTTTCTCCGCGGGAAGCCGCGTCGCGCAGGGCCATGACTTCGGCATGCGCTTCGCCGGTCTTTTGAGTAAAACCTTCGCCGATGATTCGTCGATCTTTGACAATCACGCAGCCCACAGCCGGATTCGGCGGGCAGTTAAAACGAGCTTTTTTGGCCAGCTCCAGCGCACGGCGCATATATGAACAATCGGAAAAACTCATTTTTCCTCCTTACCTTGATCGTCGCGGGCGTTTTCAACAAGCTTGATCATGTCGTCCAATGTACCGCAGTTAAAGTAGACCGAACCGTAGCGAACGTAGGCCACGTTGTCGAGTTTTTTCAGCTCGAGCATGACCATATCTCCAACCCGTTTAGAGGTCACTTCCTTTTCCCCGGACACTTGAAGCTGCTTTTCAATGCGGGAAATCGCAGAGTCGAGCTCGCTTGCTTTCACCGGCCGCTTGCGTAGTGCGATCTGCATCGAGCGGCGCAGCTTCTCGCTGTTGTAGGCCTCCCGAACGCTGCCGTTTTTCTTAATGATGAGCGGCATCTGCAGCGCAGCTTTCTCATAAGTCGTAAAGCGGGCGCCGCATGTCGGACATTTTCTCCGGCGGCGAATCGCCGAACCTTCTTCGCAGGTGCGGGAGTCAATAACTTGAGTGTTGGGTTCTTTGCAGTAGGGACAAAGCATAGGATCGCTCCTGAATCAGCCTTACACAGTTGCCAAATAAACCGGGAATTGGGCGACAAGGCTTGCAACACGCTCTTTCACGTTGGCAAGCACCTGCTCATTCTTCGGTGCATCGAGTACGTCGGCAATGAGATTAGCTACTTCGATGGCTTCGTTTTCTTTGAAGCCGCGGGTTGTCATGGCAGGAGACCCCAAACGGATGCCGCTGGTCACAAACGGTTTCTGCGGATCGTTCGGAATGGAGTTCTTATTAACCGTGATGCCGACTTCATGGAGAACGGTTTCTGCTTCTTTACCGGTGATGTTCTTAGAACGAAGGTCTACGAGCATGACATGGCTTTCGGTACGGCCCGAAACAATACGAAGACCGCGCTTAGTCAAAGCGTCAGCCATTGCCGCGGCGTTCTTAATGACCTGTTGCTGATATTCCTTGTATTCGGGTTTTAATGCTTCGCCAAAAGCCACGGCTTTAGCGGCAATCACATGCATCAGCGGGCCGCCTTGGATGCCGGGGAACACGGCCATGTTGATCTGTTTTTCCAGATCCGGACGGCAGAAAATCATGCCGCCTCTCGGGCCGCGAAGGGTTTTGTGCGTCGTGGTCGTCACGATGTCGGCATAAGGGAACGGGCTCGGATAAACACCGGCGGCAACTAGGCCGGCATAGTGAGCCATGTCCACCATCAGATAGGCGCCGACTTTCTTGGCAATTTCACTGAAGCGCTTGAAATCGATATGTAAGGAATAAGCAGAAGCTCCGGCGATGATAATTTTGGGCTTGTTTTCTTCTGCAAGCTTTTCAACCTGATCGTAGTCGATTTCTTCTTTGTCGTTTAAGCCGTAGCTCACGACATTGAACCACTTGCCGGACATATTGAGTTTCATGCCGTGAGAGAGGTGGCCGCCTTCTGCAAGCGACATGCCCATCACCGTGTCGCCCGGATTGAGCAGGCCGAAGAAAACGGACATATTTGCCTGAGCACCGGAGTGCGGCTGAACGTTGACCGCCATTTCCACACCGACCGGTTCGCAGAAAAGTTTGAGTGCTCGTTCTATAGCAAGCGTTTCGGCTTCGTCAACATACTCGCAGCCGCCGTAGTAGCGTTTGCCGGGATAACCTTCTGCATACTTATTGGTCAGCACCGAACCTTGGGCCGCCATAACGGCCGGAGAGGCGTAGTTCTCACTGGCAATCAGTTCAATCTGATCTTCTTGACGTTTGCCCTCTTTTTGAATGATTTCCCATACAGCCGGGTCAGATATTTCGATGGTCGAATTCTTGTCGAACATGTGCTTTTCCCATAAGTAAGCCATAAAACTGCGGGGGTTTCTCCGCAGGCGATTATCCAAGAATTATAAGTTTGAAAGGCCGCTGAACGCGCCTTCTCTCTCTAAAATCAAACGGCTTAATCTATTGGACGGAATCCGTTTGCTTTCACAATTCATGACCTAATCCGGCCTTGTCCTATTGACGGATTCTCTATAATCCGTAGTACTAAATTTACTTATTGCAAGGAAAAATAATGGCTGAAAACAATGTTCAGGATCAGGAACAGATCAAGCTTCCCGACCCCATTATCTTCACCGACGCCGCCAGTCTCAAAGTCAAAGAACTGATTGACGAGGAAGGCAACCCGAATCTCAAACTCAGAGTATTCGTTCAGGGCGGTGGCTGTTCCGGCTTCCAGTACGGCTTTACGTTCGATGAAACCACTAACGAAGACGACGCTGTGATGGTCAGAAACGGAGTCACACTCCTGATCGACTCCATGAGCTATCAGTATCTCGTCGGCGCTGAGATCGACTACAAAGAAGATCTCGAAGGCGCACAGTTCGTGATTAAGAACCCGAATGCAACGACAACCTGCAGCTGCGGCTCCAGCTTCTCTGTCTAAGCATTAGAGCACGACAAAATCGTCGGAGACCTCCGCAAGGAGGTCTTTTCGTTTAGGCAGGGTACAAGCAGCCTAGTATTCGGGAGCCGGATGCACCCGTCGCGCTCGGCAGATTTCCTGTCTCTCGGCAATCAAAACGATAGGCCAGCCACGCAAACGCTAACCCTTCCACATCCTGAGGCTCCACACCGAGATCCGCTGTTGTCGTCACCAGCAAATCGGGGTTGAGCAGCGCCAGTTCGCTAATCATGAGAGGATTCTTAGCGCCTCCTCCGCAAACCCTCAGCTCTTTAATGTGCGGCGCAAAATTGCGAATCGCATCTGTCACGGTTTCAGCAGTAAAGGAAACCAGCGTCCGCTGGACGTCCTCCGGCTTTTCTCCGTTTAAACGGGCTTCGAGCCAAGGTAAGTTGAAAAGTTCCCGTCCGGTGCTCTTCGGCGGAACCTGAGAAAAGAATTTTTCCTGCTTCAGGCTCTCCAGCAGCTGCGGAATAACCTTGCCGCTACGCGCCCAAACGGCGTCCTGGTCGTACCGAACATGGTTGACTTTTTCGATCCAAGCATCCATCAGGACATTTCCGGGACCGCAGTCAAAACCCAAAACCTCCTCGTCGCTGCCGCGCCCGGGCAAAATCGTAAGGTTGCTGATGCCACCGATATTTAAAATACCGCGAGGAACCTCTCCGCTCAGCACCCATTTATGAAAGGCAGGAACTAAAGGTGCGCCCTCTCCGCCGGCCGCCAGGTCACGGCTTCTGAAATCCGTAATCACATCTGTTTTTGTCAGCTCGGCGAGCAGAGCGCCGTTAATTAACTGAGTGCTTGCTCCGATCTGAGGATTGTGGCGGATCGTCTGACCGTGCGCTCCGATCGCTCGGATATTCTTGTAATTCAGTCCGCTGTCGGTCAGCAGTTTATTAAAGGCCTTTGCGTAGATCTTTGCGATCTCGTTGGCGCCGTTCTGCATACGGAAGACTTCATCCGGTCCGGTCTGACACAAGGAAAGCAGACTTTCGCGCAGCATATTTGAGTAAGGCTCAAAACTGCGGGCGATGAACTGACAGCCCTTTTCATTAAAAACACATGCGACCGCGTCAACGCCGTCCATACTGGTGCCGGACATCATGCCGACGTAAATAGGAATATTTGGAGTGCACATAAAAACAAAGGCCTCATACAACTGAGGCCTCAAATTCTAACAAGTCGTTTAGTCCGAACCTGTCGAAGCTGAATTTTGTGCAAGCTGAAGTCGGCTTAACATTGCGATTTGTCGACGCATCGGAGAAATCGCAAGTTTGAAATCCTCCAGTGCATCCTCTTTCAGATTTTCTCCGGTTCTAAGATCGGCGATGAGCGGATTGATCTGCTGACCCTCTTTCTTCAGTTCATAGTGAAGATGAGGGCCGGTCACCATGCCGGAAGTACCGACATACCCGATCAGCTGTCCCTTTTTGACACGAACGCCCTCGGCCATGCCGGAAGCGTACTTGCTTAAGTGAGCGTAAAGAGATTTATAACCGCCGGCATGAGTGATCTCAAGCCAGTAACCGTAGCCGCGGCGTTGATATTTCTTGGAAGAAATCACTCCGTCGCCGGCTGCGTAAATCGGCGTTCCGCGCGGTGCACCGAGGTCGACACCCCAGTGCGGACGCAGACGTCCCGTTACGGGATGCCTACGGACGCGGTTGAAAGTAGATGTCACACGAGCTTCGCAGGGCATACGCAGGAACGTGATGTCCGTGTTGTTGCCTTCGGAATCAAAGTAGCCTTCGACGCCTTCGCCCTCGTACCAGTAAGAATCAATAGTCTTGCCTTTGGAGAAATACTCGATCGCCAGAAGTTTGCCGGAACCGAGGTCGGCACCGTCGATCTGACGGCGTTCATAAATAACGCTGAAGGAGTCACCGGCGGCAACCCCTTTGTTCACGTCCATCGACGTGCTGAGTCTTTCTTTGACCTGGGTTAAAACGTTGGCCGGGATATTGGCCGAAACGGCTGCGCTCTCGAGCGAAGTCTTAATCACTGCGGAAGAGGCAATCGGGAAAGCATCGATCTCGCTCTTTAAATTGGCGTGCTTAAATTTTCCGGATTCTTTGCTGACCTGGAAATAAGCGACGTCGCGAGACAAGGAGTCAATCGGACGGAAAACGCGCAGAGAAATGACTTCTCCGGTCGGTGTCAGGCGAGCCTGAATCAAACGCCCTTTCTGGAGACGAGCAAAAGGATTCTCTTTACCTTTGATGGAATTTACATAACGAACAAATGCTTTATCGTTAATGCCCAGTCTTTCGAAAATCTTTTTGTTCGTGTCCTTCGCTTGGATGCGGGTCTCGGCGTAAACATGGTCCATCTCACTGGCCCACTGCTGAATCAAATCCCCGAGTTCAATCTCGCCGGCTTTCTCTAATACCACTTCGCCTTTACCGGGAAGAGCTGTTTCCTGAGAAACGGCCGGAGAGGGGATGGAAAACAGTAAAGCCGCAGCCACACCCAGACCTGTCAAAATCTTCGTAAATTTGGTTCTAAACGGCTTCACTCTGATCTCTCTATTAAAAACGAACACTCCCACATCCCCGATATCTGACAATGTCGGGCAGAGAAAGTAGAATAAGGGCTGTTTTGGAAATCTGCCCTTCGGATTTGAGTCGATTGATTATAAAACATTAATTTTCTCAAGTCTTTAAGGGGTACCGCTTACAATTTCAGGATGTTTCGATAAATGACAGATACTGCTCAGGAAAAAAAGTTTCCGGTAACGGAAGATATTAAGGAAGCGATGGCGCTGATTAAGCGCGGTACAGACACGCTTCTCGTTGAAGAAGAGCTCGAACAAAAACTAGCTCGTTCGAAAGCCAGCGGTAAACCTCTGAGAATTAAATTAGGTCTTGACCCCACGGCTCCCGACATCCATTTGGGTCATACCGTCGTCTTGAACAAACTTCGTCAATTCCAAAACCTCGGTCATACAGTGATCTTCCTTGTGGGCGACTTCACCAGCGCGATCGGCGATCCTTCCGGCCGCAACACCACTCGTCCGCCGCTGACACGTGAGCAGATCGAGGCCAATGCCAAGACCTATCTCGATCAGGCTTACAAAGTTTTGGACAAAGACAAAACCGAAGTTCGCTTTAACTCCGAATGGTGCAATAAATTAGGCTCCGCCGGCTTTATTAAACTCGCCTCCCGCTATACGCTCGCCCGTCTGCTTGAACGCGACGACTTCGCTAAGCGGTTTGCTTCTCAGGCTCCGATTGCTATGCACGAGCTGATCTACCCGCTGATGCAGGGCTACGACTCCGTCGCACTTGAAGCCGACGTTGAACTCGGCGGTTCCGACCAGCGTTTTAACCTTTTAGTCGGCCGCGAACTGCAGCGTCAGTACAACCAGGAAGCTCAGTGCATCATCACGATGCCTTTGCTCGTCGGTTTGGACGGCGTCAACAAGATGAGCAAGTCCAAACACAACTACATCGGCATTACGGAAGAACCGAACGAGATGTTCGGTAAGGTCATGTCCTTGTCCGATGACCTGATGTGGAATTGGTTCGACCTCCTCTCTATGAGAAGCAACGAAGAGATTCAGCAGCTCAAGAACGAGTGCGAAGCCGGCCGCAATCCGCGCGACGCCAAGGTCATGCTCGCTAAAGAAATCGTCACGCGCTTCCACAATGCCGAAGCAGCCGACGCTGCCGAACAGGAATTCATCAATCGCTTCCGCAAGGGTGCCGTTCCTGAAAATATTCCTGAAGTCACGCTCGAAAACAACGGCGAAGCGATGGGCATCCTTAAGCTTATCAAAGAAGCCGGTTTGGCACCGTCTACCACTGAAGCAGGCCGCAATGTTACACAAGGCGGCGTGCATCTGAACGGCAAAAAAGTCACGGACAAAGCCCTCCAGGTCCAGCCCGGAACTTATACGCTCCAGGTCGGCAAGAGAAAATGGGCTAAGGTCACACTGAAGTAACCGCCAGTCATGATCGCATTGATTCAGCGCGTCTCGGAAGCATCGATTACTGCCGACGGTGAATTCCGCGGCAGTATCGGTCAGGGCTTGATGGTTCTGGTCTGCGGAGAAAAAAACGATAAGCTTGAGTATGCCGACGCCCTCGCAGAGAAAGTCGTCGGTTACCGAGTTTTCAGTGACGCCGAGGGCAAGATGAACCTGAGTCTGAAAACCGTCGGCGGAGGAATCCTCGTTGCTTCCCAGTTTACGCTGGCTGCCGATACCAACAGCGGCACACGTCCGAGCTTTTCTCCGGCGGCTGATCCCG